>Ga0307515_10005888_pt1 | contig 24740 bp, 25 predicted proteins | sample 17_EM_MG_FD_194513 | JGI IMG/M metagenome (GOLD analysis project Ga0307515, IMG submission 194513) | Populus trichocarpa ectomycorrhiza microbial communities from riparian zone in the Pacific Northwest, United States - 17_EM | ecosystem: Host-associated > Plants > Roots > Unclassified | place... | reverse complement strand
TGGGGGAAATATATCTCGATGGCGCCAAATATACAGACAGAACTGTCATAATTTCACCCAGAGTGGGTATCCAGAGGTATGCAGCGATAAATGTGAGGATGAGTCATGCTTTCAGTGGTACTTGACTAAGAAACAATGTCGAAATTGCAAGCGTGTGCGGACTGGTCCAGACCAAGCCCGTCCAGTCCCAGACTGCCAGTCTTGGGCTCGGTCCAGTCCGACCTAACGGTCGGACCGGACCGTACAGAGCCCTACCCTAGACCGGGTCCGTCCGGACTGGTGGAATCATTGTTCAGGATGCTACGAGATTTGACTTATAGGATAGTCCAATTTTGCAGTAGCTGAGACCTCTGCACAGGGCTGCGGAGACTTCAAGAGCAACTTGAGACCTCTGGGCATCTCTGCGGGAGACTTAGTGCCGGATTCTCACATCAATGATTCATAGGGTTCCATAACGACAAGGCATTTCGTGTATCGGATTCGTCTTTGTTACAGTCACAAGATTCGCTACATCATAATATGGCATGTATTATCTATCTATGTCACTCTATATATATATATACGGCCAATCTGGCTGCAGACGGTACTGGAGCGTAATCGCAGGGGCACATGGAGACGCTTGATTGAGAGAACTTAGAGATGCACTTGGAGGCCGTTATCGTGTGAACTGGGAGATGTACTTGGAGGCCGCGATGGAGCGAGTTTGGAGACGCACTTGCAGACCGAGATCGAATTGAACACAGAGATGCACTTGGAGGCCGAGATCGAGCGAGTTTGGAGATGCATTTGGAGGCTCAGATCGAGTAACTCAAAGATCTACTTGAAGGCCGAGATCAAGTTGAACTCAGAGATGCACTTGGAGGTCGTGATCGAGCGAGTTTGGAGATCGTGTAACTCACAGATGCACTTGGAGGCCAAGATCGAGCGAGTTTGGAGATGTATTTTGAGGCCGAGATCGTGGAACTCAGAGATGCACTTGGAGGCCGTGATCGAGCGAGTTTGGAGATGCACTTGGAGGCCGAGATCGAGTGACTCATAGATGCACTTAGAGTCCGTAGTCGAGCGAGTTTGGAGATGCACTTGGAGGCCGTGATCAAGTTGAACTCAGAGATGCACTTGGAGGCCGCGAGCGAGCGAGTTTGGAGATGCATTTGGAGGCAGCGATCGTGTTACTCAGAGATGCACTTGCAGGGCGTGATCGAGCGAGTTTTGAGATGCAATTGGAGGCCATGATCGATCGAAGTTGGAGGAGTACTTGGAGGAGGTCGATCTGGAGGCGCTAGATCGGGAGCCAGGTGCGACGGCTGCTGCGACTCTATTCATTGGTTAACTGGTAATCGTGGGAATGTAGAGAGTTGAGTACAATCAGGTCCGCCGAGAGATGAGAGACTGGCTGGGAGCGGGAGACAGTCGATCTTGGGATGATGCAGTGCTCGGTGTAAGCAGTGCCCGGTGTATGCAGTGCTCGGTGTATGCTGTACTCGCTGTTAACTCATGATCATTGCATGGAGAGAGAGATAGGGATGACTTAACTTCGTGTTCTGAGGTGATGGTAGAATGGAGGACAATAATGAGAGAGATGAGACGGTACGAGGGAAATCATCATGAGAAACTGGGACTTAAGAGAATTTCATATGCGAGTCAATTGACCATCCCCGATACGGCAGGCAAGAGTCCCGATCCGGCGCGTAATTACACCGATACGAGGCCTTCCCAACCCAATCAGCCAAGTCGTACCCGGGATTTTTCATCTCCGCTCGTATTCTCCATATCGTTCTCATCTTCATCACGCATCTCTCTCCTTATCGTCCACCACTCTACCATCATCGCAGAACACAAAGTTAAGTCATCGCTCTCTATCTCTCCATGCCATGATCATGAGTTAACACCAAGTAAAGCATACACCGAGCACTGCATACGGCGAGTACTGCATCATTCCAAGATTTTCTGTCTTCCCTTCATTCTGACGATTGCGAGTTGACCCCTGAATGTAGCTTCAGCTTCCGGCGTGCCTCCCTACAAGATAGACCGCCACCGGCCAGCACTCCATGAGGGCTCAAAGGTAAAGTCACCTCATCATATTCCCACTGTTGCGAGTTAACTAACTGATGGATAGAGTCTCAGCACCTGGCGCGCCTCCAAGTACTCCCCCGATCTTGCTCGATCACGGCCTACAAGTGCATCTCCAAACTCGCTCGATCACGGCCTCCAAGTGCATATCTGAGTTACACGATTGCGGCCTCCAAATCCATCTCCATACTCGCTGATCGCGGCCTCCAAGTGCATCTCTGAGTTCAACTTGATCTCAGCCTCCAAGTGCATCTCCAAACTCGCTCGATCACAGCCTCCAAGTGTATCTCAAAATCGCTCGATTACCGCCTGCAAACTCGCTCAATCACGGCCTCCAAGTGCATCTCCGAACTCGCTCGATCACAGCCTCCACGTGTATCTCTAAACTCGCACGATTACGGCCTCCAAGATCGCTCGATGACCGCCTCCCAGTGCATCTCCGAACTCGCTCAATCACGGCCTCGGAGTGTATCTCTGTGTTCACTCGATCGTCAATTTCAGGCGCACCTCGAATTGCTGTCAAGCACCGCCTGCAGCCAGTCCAGATATACCGTGTGTAGATGGGTAGCTATGTAGATACATCGATACATTGATACATAGATGAGAATACAAACTGAATACAGTAGCTATGATTTCCAGGCGCACCAGCAGCGTTCCCAAAGAAGATGTTGTTTTTCCCAGACTGCTCTACTGTGATTCGAGTTGCTCCCAGACACGTCGCCGGCACTCCCAGGTTTGTCGCCGGCGCTCCCAGGTGCTCCCAGGCTTGTCGTCGGCTCTCCCAGTTACTCTGAAGGCCGGCATGAATGCCCTCCTATGGTCTGATACTCTCCTGAAATAGACGCATCTAAGTTTACACTCCACATCATCTCACACACTCCTGGAGGCTTCCAGTGACTAAAATACATTTTGCTGATGAAGGTGTTCGGGATGGTGTAGTTTGATTCATCAGCAAAATGTCTTCTAGTGAATGGAAGCCTCCAGGAGTGTCTGAGAGGATGTGGAGTGTAAACTTAGATGCGTCAATATCAGGAGAGTATCAGACCCTAGGAGGGGATTCCTGCCAGCCGTCAGAGTAACTGGGAGCGCTGGTGACAAGTCCCGGAGTGCCGACGACAAGCCTGGAAGCACTGAGGGGCGCCGGCTACAAACCAGGGAGCACCGGTGACACACCTGGGAGCACCTCCAATCACAGTAGAGTAGTCTGGAAAAAACAGCTTCATTGGGAATGCTGCCAGGGCGCCTGGAAATCATAGCTACAACATATCGTTCAACGATTTTTAAAATTCATGCATTCAGTTTGTATTCTCATCGATGTATCTCTATTGCTACCCATCTACCCACGGTATATCTGGATTGGCTGTAAACGGTGCTTGAGAGCAATTCGAGGTGCGTCTGTAAATGACAATCGAGTGAACTACGAGTCACTCTCCGAGGCCGTGATCATGTGAGTATGGAGATGCACTTGGAGGTAGTGATCAAGCGAGTGAGTAGATGCACTTGGATGCCGTAATCGAGCAAGTTTGGAGATACAATTGGAGGCCGTGATCGAGCGAGTTTGGAGATGATTGTGGAGGCAGTGATCAAGCGAGTGTGTAGATGCACTTAGATCCCGTAATCGAGCGAGTTTGGAGATAGACTTGGAGGCAGTGATCGAGAGAGTTTGGAGATGCACTTGCAGGCCATAATCAAGCGAGTTTGGACGCGTACTGGGAGGCAGTCAATGGGCGGCGCGCCGGCTACTGAGACTCTTCGCATCAGATAGTCAACTCGCAACCGTGGGAATGTAACAAGTTGACTTTACCTTTGAGCTCTCATGGAGAGGCACACAGGAAGATTAAGCTACATTGGGTGGTCAACTCGTAATCATGAGAATGAAAGGAAGTGAAACAATCTTGGGTTGATGCTGTATTGGGTGTATGCTGTACTCGGTGTATGCTGTTCTCGGTGTATGCTGTACTAGGCATATGCTGTAGTCGGTGTATGCTGTACTCGGTGCCCACTCATGCTCATGACATGGCGAGATAGAGGGGGATGACTTAACTTTGTGTTCTGCGATGATTGGAGAGTTGGGGACGAGAAAGAGAGAGATATGGGATCCAGATGAGAACGCTGTGGAGGATTCCAGCCGATTTAAGAAATGAGGGATTCAACTTGGCTGATTGGGTTGGGAAGACCTCGTATTGGGGTTATTACACACCGGATCAGGACTCATACCTGCTGTATCTGGGATGGTCAATTGACTTACATACGAAATTCTCTTAAGTCCCAGTGACTCATGATGATTTCCCCCGTGCCTTCTCATCTCTCTCTTTCTTGTCCTCAATTCTACCAGCACCTAAGAACACGAAGTTGCGTCATCCCTCTCTATCTCTCCATGCCGTAATCAAGAGTTAACACTGAGTACAGCATACACCGAGTACAGCATACACCGAGTACAGCATACACCGAGTACAGCATATACCGAGTACACCATTCACCGAGTCCAAGTAGTGTTAGCAACGGTTCCAAATTCGCGGGTCGGTTCCGGGTCCGGTTCCGACCCGGAACCGAACCGTTGCAACGGGTCTTACCACACGAAAACCCGGACCGTTGCAATTGGGCCGGTTTTACCACGAAAAACCCGGCATTTCAACCTCTCAACTTTGGGTCCAATTCAGTATTTGAGTTCTGATCGTATCGTGACATGATCAGTACGTAGATTGTGCAGTTCTAGCCGCTCATTCACCTCCCGGTTTCAGATTTGTGATCCGACCAATATTCGTTGAGTCGCTATCGAAAACACGCCAATTTCGCGTAAAATGTGCCTTCATTTCACCGCCACACAACTAATGTCAGTCGGATGGCAAATCTGAAAGCGGGAGGTGAAACAGCGACTAGAACTGCACAATCTACATACTGAGCATGTCATGATATGATCAGAACTCGAATACTTAATTGGAGCGAAAGTTGCAGGAACTGTGAAATGGAACCGCGGTCCGGGTACAACCCGGCCAAAAAACCGCGGGTTTATGTCCGGTCCGGGTAACAAACCCGCCGAGACAGCGCGGTTCGGGTTCCTTGGCGGTTCCTAACCCGGACCGGGGTCTCGGTTCCAGTTCCAACCCGGACCAAAGCCGGGTAACCCGGAACCGTTGCTAACACTAAGTGCAAGCATACACTGAGTACTGCATACACCGCGTACTGCATCATCATAAGATCGACTGTCTCCCGCTCCCAGCCAGTTTCTCGCAGGCCAGGTTGTACTCAATTCTCTACATTCACACATTTACGAGTTCACGAATAAATAGAGTCTCCGCTCCTGTCGCGCCTTCCTCCCAAACTACCACGTCCAGATTGACCGAATCCTAGTACTCCTCCAATCTCACTCGATCATGGCCTTCAAGTGCATCTTCAAACTCGCTCGATCGCAGTGTCCAAGGGTATCTCTGAACTCTCTAAATTGCGGCCTCCAAGTTGCACCATCACGGGCTCCAAGTGCCTTTCCAAAGTTGCTCGATCACAGTTTCCAAGTGCATCTCCACACATGCTCGATTGTGGCCTACAAGTGCATGGCGATAGTCGCTTGGTCATGTCCTCCAATTAGATCTCGAAACTCGCTTGATCACGTCCTCCAAATCGCATCTCCAAACTTGCTTGATCGCGGCTCCATGTGCATCTCCAAACTGGCTCGATCATGGCTTCGAGGTGCATCTCCAAACTCTCTTGATCCCAGCCTCGGAGTGTGTTCCTGAGTACACATGAACGTCATTTTCGGGCACACCTCAAAGCTGGGCAAGATTCAGTGTCTATTTTGTATAATCAGATGATTTCTATCTACCCCGGAGTCTTCAAAATATATACTGCCTGTCACTGAGTCCATCTCTGATATTCCTGTATCTCCGAATGTAAATATATTGAAAGAAATAGATAATACATGCCATATGATAATGTAGCAAATCTTGAGACTGTAACAAAGACCAATATGACTGATGAAATGCCCTGTGCATATGGAACCCTAATAACCACTGGTGTGAGAATACGGCACCAAGTCTCCCGCAGACCTGCTCAGAGGTCTCCGCAGCTCCAAAATTTTACTCTCCTAATAGACAAACCTCGTAGCATCCTGAATGCACCTCCATCAGTGCAGGTGCTTCCAGGACAACATGGGAATGCTCTTCCACAGTCTTAGAGCACTTGGCAAAGCTCCATGGGGGGCTGCGAGCATCTGGAAGTACTTAGAAGCACTGGCAAGGGCTACCGGAGTGCCTGGGAGGTGTGCGTATGGCTTCCGGTCGGAATTACATTTTCCTGATGGACGTTCAAGTTGCCAGCTGTATGATGTGAACTTCTTTCAGCATGAACATTTGGGGCAACAGAAAGGCGTCTCCCCGGGCATTCTTCACAACCTAGAAGCAGTGGAGTATACACGGTAGAAAGGGACGAATGTTGGTCCTGGGCCTGAGCATCCTGGTGTATCAGATCACGATACTTTCCGCAAACCGATTGAAGCTCAACACCATCCAATGGAGGTTCATGACATGCCAGGAGATGCAAAAATCCTGCATGCGCGATGTCCCATAATATTAGGAATAAAATTAAATCGAGAAACATTTAACCAGGACTAAACCCATTAGCAATATATACCTTGAGCGATCCAACAATATCCTGACACGTGTAATAATAAATCCCTGAGATAAATAGCTTAGAATAAAGCAAACGACCAAGACAAGGACTCAACCCTAATCTGAACACAACAACCACCGCCACCTCGGTGATGCTAGGACTGGTTGACTTCTCACCTACCGAGCCATCTAGCAGCTCCTCATGGAGATGGAGACCACGGAGAGGGATATCGGGGAGACTGTCACCACTGGCAGATTGAATATCTGACTGCCCATATACATTCACAGCCGAGGAATTTCTGGCTTCCTAAGCTTCTGGCAAAGCTTGTACCACTAGGCGAGGTTGTTGCTTCGTTGTAGGCTGCAAATGCTCCAGCCCAGCGATTCAATAATTCTCCGGATTTCATGGTCGTGGGCGAGGCTCCGGGGTTTGTGGCCTTTGGGCATGCGCCAGATGTTGTGGGTGTGGGCTATGCTTGCAGATATTCTGGCCTTGCGCAGGTAGCATGATTGGCTGAATATTGACCATGGTACCTATATGGTCAGCCGATGTATTTACTATCTCTCCCTGGGTAATTGTCTGAGATTCTTTGTCATCACCCTCATCCTCATCCTCCTCCTCATCCTCCTCCTCCTCTTCCTCCTCCTCCTCCTCCTCATCTTCCTTTACTTCATCTTTCTCTGCATCAGGGTCAGCGTCCCATTGCATATCCACCTCCCTGTCAAAATCAACACGCTCCGGTGTGTCCACATCATCCTACATGCACATATCGACATCAGATTCATGTTCTGAGTCATATCCGTTGCCCGACACCTCGGTAGTGTCAGTATCATCATCGGAGGAAATGCTCACATCAGGTGATGCTTCCGGCTGTAAATATACCTGCTCTAGTTGACTGTCCATATCTGAGTCTGACTCACACATTTCGTTCTGGAACTGCACACCAACCGCACACGAGATAGCATCTCTTTCTGGCGTGTATTTACCAATACTTTTTCCTTTCCAGATTCCCTTGCCCTTTACTATCCCGGTTGAGTTCCGCATTTCTGACCTGTTTGCATCCTTTCTACGGTTCCGTTTCCCGGTCGCGTACTCACTACTCTGCCTCTCCTCGTCACCCATGATATCATCATAGTAATTGCCATCATGATGACGGCTCCTTCTACCCCTCGGCACGCCGCGATCCATTCAGTGCTCATCATCAACCTTGTCGACTTTCGTATCCCAACTCCGCGGTCTGACGGCCATGATGTCACCTGGCTTGTACTGCAGGCGGCATGGGGGCCCAATTGTTGCCCTGAGATTATGGGGACCATACCAACAGAAATGTTCAACGGTGGCTTAAAGCTTCCCCTAGCTGGCTGTTTGTGAATGGGAGTGATTTTCATGATCCCCGAAGGCATGCAGGTTGTCCCACCTCCGATAGTTCATTTGTTGGTGGGTTTTGGCAAACATGTGCCCCGTCTTTGAGCGGAAGGATTCCCACCACCACCCGAAAGGCGAACTGCTGCTCCTGCAGGGAGGCCACATTAGCTTGAGTTGTGAAAAGTTGCGAATTATGGCTGGATCAGGAAAGAGTATATCATAAAGAAGGTCACATGCCCTCCTGTCCATGACTCCACAAACATTGTACTTCCGTATGAGTCCACGGATGAGTTGCGAGGAGAAAATCTGTATATGCTCTTGATCCAACGAACAGCTTCAATTTATAACCGATGTCAGCATTTGTGCCGTAGCAGTTGCCAGCCCTTATCCTGTGCAGCTGCCCGTTGGTGCCATTGCTGTGTGTTGAAAATCAAGCTACATTTGGGGTATTAGCATTATGATACTGTTACACTAAGCACAAGGAAGCCCAGAGGGAACATACAAAGTTGTGTGAGTTATCGAGTGTGTTTTGAAACGAGAGGGGTTGGGTTCTGCAAGTCACGTAATGTCGTGAGTGTTCAGGATGCTGGCTGTGTGTTTCACACGGAAGGAATACTGACTGGAGGTGAATGAGAGAAGAAGGGATATATATACTCGAGATTGCACCATTTCTTGGTTCAACTTGTTTTGTTGCTTAAAGAACACAAAATTTCCCACCATTCATCTTACCCAACCACCAGGCACCGGATGAATGAGGAAACATGGGATGAGATTTAGTACTTCCGGTGAGGACAGTATACGACACCGGGCGTTGCTTTGTTATCACACACCTCTTGCACCACTCAGGCCATGCGCATCACCGAACAAACGGAGTACATATACAGTTGTCCCAACGGTGTAACCATCACACATGGCTATGAACACCTTGGGGTGGAAGAAGGACACCCAACTAAGGTCATAGGATTGAGAATATGTCATTGTTCGCATTGCGATGCTTTGAATTGTGCGACTGGGGAATTTCAGCCAGGATGTGGAAGATATACACAATCGATGGTTCGAAGTATGGTGCCAAGAATGAGTAGAATCATATGGTAATCGCACCAAGAAGGCATCACCACCATCCAAAAGGTGCGAATAGACCATAAGACATTGCTGTGAAAGTGATTTTATAATTGTGAGTCAAATCAGATGGCAGTTAACCCCATAGTTTAATGATTTCCAAGTGATCATGTCCCGGAGTATTGTCAGGGTTTGGTGTCTAGTGCGGTCAATACTGCGGCTCCCTCATGTGTCGAATTCCTCCATAGTCGCTCAAATAGGAGTCTACCTCGCCTGCTGTTGCATGTGCATGCAGAGGATATAATTCCTACCTTCATAACGTCAAACACCTATATCAGACTATGGCATCCTAAATGCCTCGCCCTATCACCAATCTAGTTGTACAAAATGTTCGAAGCCTTGTTAATTGTCAGAATCAACAAAATCTTTGGCATTTGTGGAATTCTCAACTTCCGCATGCGAAGAGATGTGTTTCAGTACTGGCTGGCAAGACACAGTCTGCTCAAGGAGGGTGTTCGGTACTGTCTTTAATCAAATGCCAACGCTCAACCTCCTCATCTTCACTGAAGAATTCTCTAGTTGCAGATATGACTCAACAAGTCACTTGCACCTCATCCTCTACACTGCGATGGTCAATAAATTCTCCAAACACCGCGCAGCCTACTATTAGCCTTAACCCACCAGCATCTGGATGAACCTTCCAGCCAGACTCAACAAGTTGCATTGAATCCAGCCCCACATCCAGCGTTTCTAGCAAACCGACTCCTCTCATTGGTCATGTGAACCTGCCTCCCCCCATCCCTAATCCACAAGACAACGCAATCATTTCAAATCCACTGCTCACACGAGCTACAAAAAATAACCACAGCCTCAGGCAGTGGCAATTGCAAAGGCAGCCAGTGTCTACAGCTTGATCGATGGTCTCTGGCAGTCTCCGCATCCATCGATTTGATCAGGTAGACGTGATGCCTATTGAGTATCCAACCAGGAACCTCCTGAATATCTACATACCGAACAGAGGGCTGTTTATAAGTGCAATCAACTTGGAGATAGTCAGATATGCAATGCAACGCATTGCGAAAGCATTATGTAAAGCCCCACACTGGCAGATACTAGAAAGGTACTGGATGACTACCATGCAGCAAAACATCACCTTGTACATAACATTGGAGGAATGGACAAGAGAGATCTTGAAAGAGCTAATGCGGAAGCAACGGTCCACATTGCATAGTACACGGTCAAACTGGGACAAAATTCCAGCACAAGTCGATATGGTTAAATTACATTTTATTGAATCAGCAAGGGACAACATTGCAGCTCTTGACGATGTTAACCGCGTTCAATCCGCCCCAGAGAATTTGAAATTACTTGATTCCCTTCTGGAGGACAGTAAGTATCTGTTTCCTGGAGCAGAGCGTGTGGATGTGGGTGTGTGCAGGCCAAATCAAACGGAGAGAAAATCGAACGGTGATAGCGAATTGCTAGTGTCCACTTATCCGCCTTGCGCAAGCTATGCCGTGTTTGATCTAGATCACATTTTGTAACCGGTCGAATTACCGCGGAATATATGCTGATGGATCATATACTTCTGAGATTGACAACAAGCACGGTCATATGCCATCGCCACGGATCATATTTACATGCACCGCGATGTGGCATGCTCCCCTGTAGCGGCAGCAACACATCGTGTACATCTGAAAGCTTCCAAGTCAACACCGAAAACAGACAGACCGAATCGCTAAAACTTCTTCAATCACACGAATTAGAGTTGTCAGATCGCATCCTGCTCCGGTGTTATGGGTCAAAAGTTGTCAATCTCCTATGCCGTTGTAGATCCGTGTACATTCTTGATGAATACTGTGAACACACTACCGGAGAGCTACCAACAGAGGGTGTATTAAAACACTCTTGCTACAGCGCAGCGTCAGATCCAACAGGCAGAAAACCCAATCCCTGCTGTATTGAACAGCGTCCAAGCAGCGCATGTTGACAATGCTATTGTTGGTGATTGTTTGGTGTCTGAAGTGGTGCTAGAGGAACATGAGATCAGAAGCACTGACGCAGATATCCAGATAGGCAACAATTGCACGAATGACGAACAGCATCTGAGGATGCCACCGGACAGCGGGGAATATGATGATGATGGTATCCAAACGATCGAGGAGAATGCCATACCGACCATGATTGAACTCATGATGTTTGACTTCGGAACCAGCGATGTCGATGGGTATGAGGGCAGTAATCGCAACAGTCTGGATAAGGCTGAGGAGGAAGAAGCCTTGCAAACCAATGCTGGATCAACACTGAATGGAGAAGACTGAGGCCCTAGTATAACCAGTACAGACGATGAGTATGAGGGTGAGGATGGTAACAATGCGGATGAGGAGGAAGAAGCACCTCAAGCCGATGATGAATCAACGCCGAATGTGGAGGACTGCGGGTATAGTACTAGAGAGTTTGAAGATTGGACAGTATACTTCAGACCTGTAAAATACGACAATAGCGAAGCAACTGCAATGGAAACTGATGTATCCGAAGCGAAGACTTTATTGTAATATGTGACAATATCTCAAAGGTAAACATAGAGGAGGAGAGTGCACCATCCGATATATAGCAACGACTGAGAGATACAATTGGTCCCATGACCGGAAAAAGGTATAAATATCGCCACGTGTTGTGTAACTGGCGAATGTATAACTGCAGGCAATGCAAAGACTGTAACAGACATGTCGTTCTGATGGTGCGTATCTAGGCACAACGTAAAGAAGGTAGGTTTGCATCACATCCCAGTCCCTCGGTGACAGGAAGTGTGTATTTCTCCGGCACACGGTACAACGTTCTGTCAGAGCCATCACCGCCGTCCAGATTACCAGGGTGTTTCCAACGGAAACTAGGGTTGTTGCTGATGAATCCATAATGGTTACAGAGTAATTCCATTTAATTCTATTAATATGGTTGCCTACCCATCGGTATTGTGTGCCAAACTGTACCCATCCATCCTTTTTGAATAAATAGGTATTACTATCATTGGTGGATACTGAGGGCCCTATCTATCGCTATGAGCATTCCAGTGTCCGCTTAAATACAATTTCTGCTGTGCAATGATCCCCCGACAGCATGCTGTCTACACCGGTCGGCATTGGCTTTTCACTCCTACACATGTATTGTCTGATATAATACATTCACCTATCCCATGTTGCTCTCGGAATGATATTTCAAATGTAATACGTGAACACCTCTCTCCTTTTGTATCTACCTGTGTGCAGGATTCCGTCTTGACAGCGCTAGAGCTTCCTGTGATTGTCTAAGGAGTACGTGTAATGGAGTTATACTCGTTCCAGTCAAATGACATGCCCAGCACCTGTTGATGACATCACTAAGTATGCCTGTCTCATGTCCCTTAGTGGGGATAAATACGAGATACTTCTAGATTGCATACGCAAGTTTCCATGTTTAGCAGATTCATTTAAGATGGTGCAGCTCAATATCCAGATCCAGAAATGTTTCCGTCAGCATAGCACGTACTTAACAACAACATTCATATCTCTCGATACTGGCGGGACATATTTCAATTGGACTGGAGATTACTGTGATACACACACACCCCAGTCAATACACAAAATTCAATTTCATGGATCTTGTGTCTATTGCCGCAAGCAATATGCACTACCAGGGTACGCACTGGCCGAAGAGAATGTTGACAGTCACAGCAAGATATGACTAAGATATTAATCATATCGAATAGAGGTAAGAGTCTTGAAGAATACCTGCCCCTCAGTTTCGGTTGGTGTACAGTGCAACGTCAGGCTTATATTTGATTCAAGGTGAGGCCTCAGTATCTGAGTATATATAGTATTGATTAATTGCCTGGTAAATCGATGACCCAAGCGACATTGGCATTAGTGAGAGGCATTAATTCGCGATATGCACCATGGGTAATCATTGACAGATTTTCCAACAACTGAAAGAAACATAATGTGAGATGTCTATGTTCAAATTTAATCTGTCACATTGTTTAGCTTGATATTGTGCAGTGGATGGCCTGATTCCAATCAACAGTGTAATGCTTTGAAGCAACAATACTAGAAGACAATTACCAGCTGGGAGACATGGCACTTAGTACCCAGCGTATGAAGAAATGGTATGATGCAACTGCAATATGGCTCTCATGAGCAATGGAGTCATGGCGTCGATACCGGGGTGTACAAACCCTCGAAGACTACTACAAAGAGGTCACATTGTTCCCGCACTAAGTAACATAAGTTAAACCAGCTATCCGCAGTGTACTCTCAGATCACAGTGGAAAACCACGTGTCAGAGCGTTCGGACTTATAGCCATACATATCATAATTACAGGAGTACGGTTGCCAACGTGGATTCGAGTGATAGTAAATAGGTGTATAGGTATGACGATCGCTAGAGATGTAAGTCTCGTGGCGAGCAGACAATATAGAATGGGCGGTTCTCGGCCACAGTCACGTGTCGCTGTTCCAGACTCAAGATCATCTTCACCCATTATTTTGCCATCTCCGTAACAGAGTTTTATTCATTACTTTCTTCATACCCCTTCCAAATCAAACATTATATGTCAGCGTACAGGTCAATAACATTGCAATAAAGAATTGAGAAGATTGTTGAACACTTCTGTGATCTGATTTTTCTGTTGCAACATCAAGATTTAATCACTATCTTGAAAGTAGTATCTGCTTTTTTCTATTCATTTAGTCTTTGTTAACCGGTAAATTGGGACTTATCCACCTCCTTATAATCAGTCGCAGATTTTTCTTGAAAGTGTTTGCACCTGGGAGAGGCATAATCTTCGATTAAGATGTTGGAATTGACTGGTGGCAGCGATTCGCTTTTCGACCTCTTCACAGGTTAAGGTCAAGAGGTCAAGTCATAGGGTAGGACAAGGACAGAAAGAGAAACAATTGTCATCCGTACATAGTTTCAATTAATGTGCTATTGATTATTGGAATTAAGAACCCCCTTAACCAGATGTGAGATGTCCATGGACATCTCTTAGTATATCATTCTCATCATTCGTACTCCACAGAACAAATTCCATGCTGGACGTCTGAACCTGCCACCCTTCTGCACCAATGCCCTTTCTGGAATGGTCACAACATCAGACCCCAAACACATCTTTTTTTGGAAGTTGGTTTCTGTCGCTTCATTTCTACTTCGCCATGTCTCGATTGTGCACATCAGTATTGGATCATGGAGGTTGCTTGGCTTTCTATGCTGATGTTCCACACTGTTGTCATCTCTGTCAAAATCACTTGAACTTTGTACTCTGGTTACTTACATTCCTCCAGAACCTAATCATCAGCATCTGCAGACAAAACTACCTTCTAGTCAGTTTCTTGTGGCGCTTGATATTCTTCACTCATCAAATCCTCATTTTTCCATTCTCTCTACATCCAGATCAATCTTGCTTCTCTTGAACTCTTAATTGCCCTGTAGTTCCTAACACAGCAGTTAGCTTTTGGTATGCGATTACCTTTCCAGTCAATGCACTTATCACCTGTAACAGCCAAATATTCTCCAATTCTTGCCTTACCACCTACAGAGTTGCACGGGTGAAACTTGGATAGATGCCTTCCCATACAAAACTTGCACACCAAGGTGTTCAAAGATTCACATTTTTTGTTCTTGGGTCCCCATCAACTATGTAATCCCCACCAGCAATCAAAGCCAGCATTCACAAGTTCCTCCACATTATATTTGACTTCTGCTGCCATCAATCATCATTTTAGGACGTTTTCGGCCAATTTGCTTCCCATTGCCATAAACATGACCAATACTGCATTCTTCCCGTATCCCATCATATTTTGTACATCCTTCAGTCCTACAACACAGATCATTGCAATGGGCAACACCATTTCCTCATTCTCCACATGTCATACCTTGCAATACCGCTACAGTCTCACACCAGATTCCATTCATAGGTATCTCTCAAATTTCACATTGTGAATTATAAGTCGTTCCCAATGTTGATTCTGCTCAATGTCCATAACTGCTGCATCCACCATGCTTGCTGTCTTGATGAATATCAACCCATTCCAAATCAGCATTTCAGCTGCCGCTCTCAGGGGCGAGATTGTTGATATGCATAGTGGGGTATTCTTTGTATGACCCTGGATGGCAAGAAATTGTGGAAACATTATCTCGAGAAGTGGCATATTCCCCTACAACAAAATGTCCAAGTCTCACTTCTGAGAATTTAGGAGAACTTCAGCTGAGTGAAATGTCACAATGCATTCCTTGATTGAGTTCTCTCTGATTATTATTGGTTCCATCTCCTTGTTTTGTTTTCTTTCCACCACCTTAAAAGCCTCCCTTTGGCTATTCTTCTTCCAAATATCCATCTACTGCTGCTGCTGTTCGGGCTGCTTCTTTGCAGTAGCCTCGCTACCGTTTCCTCACAAGTAGTCTGCTTTTGCTTTTCTTGCTGCTTCTCTCTGGCTGGTTTGTTCTGCTCTGGCTTCCTAAGCTCTGGTTTTACTCCCCCATCCTTCAGTCAGTTTCTCAAATCCTGAATCTCCAGTTTGTTCCCATGCTTATTCCATTGATGCGGAACTATTGGGGTCACCACAGGTATTTTCCCAAATGTAACCTGTCAGCTTCGTACAAATGTTCGAAATTATTGCCTATTTCCCCAAGGTAGAATCTTTGGGGCATGTCTGGATTGCTCTAACTCCTGCTCCTCCACCTGCATTATTTCCTCTTCCTCCACAATCTTCCTCATCAACTCCTTTGTCCCTTTTCAGATTTTGCCCACAGAAATAAACTCTTCATACACCATAACCATATCTTCATCTTCCTCCGGGGTAGCTTCTACATGTTTCTCTCTTTGTGTTTCTTCTCTCCTCTCTTTCTCAGCCAAACTCTCCGGTTTCGCCACCACTTGATCTGTCACCAGCTCGACCATTTTTTGAATGGAATCTCTTATTGCATTTCCAACTATGATTCCCATGTTGAACTGTGCCAACGGGGCGAATATTGTCTCGACTTTCCTTTTTCTATCATTGAGATTTTCCGCCCTTTCATTATCATACTCCCGAGGGGTGTAAAATTTATACTGAATTTTTCCCCCCCTTATTCTGAGTGATGTGATGCCTTCATCAGTATAGTTTTGTGTTGCTGCCATATGTGCCGCCTGCTCCTCACACCACGTTGCATACAGCTCATCATAGTTTACCTTTGCCACTTGAAAATCCCTCGGCCCGTTCGTGTTCCTAAAGTATTCACTAACAAAAGCCTTCACATTAATTTGCTCCTCCCCATTGGTCACCTCCTATGCAGGCTTGGCCCAATCAGCCTCAAGTCTTCTCCTGCTAGGGATGTGCCGCATATTCTGGATTGGTCGTTCCGGTGTTACCGGCCTCTTAACTCCCTTCAGCTTACGTAGTTTCTATCGCTGCTTCGTTGGAGTCATGTTGGATTCCTCCTCCGTCCACGTCATCTCAGTCATTGCGTCATCACTTTCGCTATTTTCAAAAATGGTTGTGCAGCTCCTGATCAGGGTCTCTGGCGCTCCCAACTCTTCCTCCTCTGCTGCGTGCATGCGGATATTTTCCTCCGACTGACCATACCTTGCAGCCAAATTTGATTTTCCGCTCGCCCTGAGAGTTGTAATGGGATCCTGCAGAATCGCGCTCGGAGGGAAAGCTGAATGCTCCGCCAATAAATGGTAGTCGGCAGTGGTGACAGCTCCGAAGAGTCGTCGCTTCCGGATCTCGTAATTCCTGTAACTCCAGCTTTTTCTGGAAGGTCGGAGTATGCTCTCATATTGTCCAGGTCGCTTGGAAGCTGTCCTGTCTCCACTCTCGAGGTCCCTTGGCTATCCTCGCGTCTTCTCAAATCATCTTCGATTCGTCTTTTGTGTGATTCGTATTCGAATCAGTCTTTTTCCTCTCCCGCCTTAAGTGTTTCGTAATCAGGCGTTCCGAAAAACTATCTTTGCTGATCCTCGCGAGCAATTTCGGAGGTCGTAGCAGTCCCGTCCGGATCCAACTCCAAAAGCGGTCCCGTAATCTTATCTAGCTGCGCGCCCAACTGGCTGCTAGAAACAGAGGTTTGAGACGCACCAGGAACTAATCCCTCGGCCATCCTCTTCTCAAAATTCTCTTTAGCCCTCCCGAGGAGTTCCTTGAGGGGGGGGGTTGATTTTCTGGCTCCGAAGAGGCTCATCGTTGCTGCTTCTAAGCGGTTGAAGTTCGTTAAACAGAAAACCGAAGCAAAAATTTTCTCGCGATGTCAAACTTGATAGGATAAAATCGGTCTTGGCAAAACTAAAAGTTGGTGTGGTGTGTTGTCGGAGGTGTGCATTTTGGAAACGCGTGCGATGGGTGATGATGGACGAGGAGGTAATAAACACGGTGTGGATTATAACACGCAAAAAGCAGAAACCTTCCAACACGCCCTCGCAACTACTGCATGTTGTAGCCAGCAGCTAGCTAGCATATGAAGACAAGCGCGCAAAAACAAATCATCCCCCTCCATCACAATTGGTAATTTACCCCATTCACAGGTAGTCAGCCCGTTGCAGCTTATGGTTCTGTTTTTCTGAAGGCCTCTATTAGACCATCACGATTGAGTCACAGCTGAGAGAAGTTACATTAATTACCATCCCCCTGCAGCTTTGCTGTTTTTAACATATTCAGCGCTTCTTTAACCCTCAACCAGTCAACAGCTTGCACTGTTGCGCGGTGATTAGCATGCAACGAGACAGTCAACGTCAGACGAGTTCGTACAAGAAGCTTTACCCGAAGTTCCGTGCATTGGGAGCACGTCTAACATTTGCTTAGTGGTCCGTTCTCCTATGCAAGTAGAACCTCACCAGTTAGCCCCTCTTCCGCATGCTGTGCTATAGAACATACCTTCCGCCTCTACCATAGTGGGAAACCTGGATCCATTGTCCTCTAGTGTTCTCTCGGAGCAATTATCTTGATTGCTCGGTCCTACGGTGGTGACTTTACTATTATTGTGCATTTTATCGCTGCAACCACCTTCCGCGTCCTGTGCCATAGCGGGAAGCCTGGATCCATTGTCCGCTAGTGTTCTCTCCGAGGTGTTATCTTGGTCGCTCGGTCCAGTGATGCCGACGTTGCTATTATCATCGTCTTTATAGCTGTCACCACCTTCTACCTCCTCTGCAGTAGTAGGAAGTCTGGATCTCCAAGATTGTACGGGCCTTGGCCTACTCTTAGTATGTCTCGTATAACGGGGCTAGTGGGCTTCGTACCTGTTTGACAGCTCTTGGTTGACGTCTTCAATTACTCCTTTGACACGATCGGGGTCCAGTACTCTAAACCTGAGGCAAATTTTTGTGATCGTATCTTTTGTCTTGTCCAAGATGGTACCGGCGGCGAGCAGTTGCTGCCGCATTTGCTCCACCCGGCGATCGGTAGTGTTTGAAGTTGTTGACATTGGCCGTTCGGTTTGCCAGTCGGGTGGGTAATCTAGAGTGGCGGGAGAGGACAGTGGGGGGAAGACTTCTGGGGGCGGAACAGAAGTAATAAAGACCTCACGCGACTGCTTTCTAGCCCTAAACACGAAACCTCTCATTGGGCCCCTAGGTGAACCCCGACAAGTAAGATGCTAGAGGTAGCAGTGTTAGGGTAAATCTAGGTAGGTTTCCGGTCGCCCACAATGTTGCTCGCACTTATAGCTACCAACCAGCACACTTGTCGTCAACCATCAACCAACCACTGTCGCTCCAACGCCCAAAACGTCTAATAGTGAAGACGAGCATCTGAAGGAAGATACTAACCACTTCGTGGTCGACGTCAAGAAATACCTTCAGTACACCGATTGAGACGAACTATTCCCACCTGTCTAACCTTCGCACATGTCATCAACCATCGATCAAACCATGTCATTCCAACGCCCTCCATTATCACAACACCAAGCAGAGATTTTGAAACAGTCGACAGAAACGAACTCTCACTACTTCAGCTCCCTTCCCGGATATGCCATCTATCAAGCGAGCTCGCGTGCGCTCAGGCAATAATTTCGCCGTTGAGAAGAATCCCAAACTTGCAAGAGATGTCTGCATTCTGTATCTGCCGTAATAGCCAAGCTAACTCGGACAATAGCCCGGTAGAGAAGCACCATGATAGTACCAATGTGACTGGCGAGTTGGTCAGAAATGCTCCTAACAGTGAAGAGTTTGGAATCCAACTCTTCGATGCTTGGAGGTGTGCTGCCAAGGGGCCTATGAACTGGTGGTAAGTCGGATAAGTCAGTAATCGCCTGTCAGTCCATACACTAACCTTTATCTCCTCAGGCTCACCTTGCTCTGGGACCTTTGCGCCGGATCGGTGGCACTACGTTCCCACTTGATTAGGGAATATCTTCCCTACTCTGTCGCGCACGAACTGGTGTACCATTTGTGTTAGGATAATAATAGGGACTTATTTAGCGTCGTTTCGGGATGTCTTTTGAGAAACTGCCGTGACAATGATGATCGAGCAAGAAGATTGCGTTTCTTGAACAATCATTATCGCTATATGTGACGCAGCCATAGTGAGCAGCTTTGGTTTCAATGCTTTTCTGAGTTTATAACTCTTCTTTCTTCGTCATCTTGCCCAAACAATCAACACTCATCGCTCCGGGATACCACCGATCTCCCCGTTAAGCTAATTAGAAGTACGGATATCACCATGCCAAGGACTATGAAGAAACTTGTTTGTTTTGTAGTTAATGTCATTGGTCATCAATCGACGTGATGTCGATGCGACGCGTCTAGTTACACGATACAAGATACAGCTTCCCATACGCATGCACATATTCGACTACGCGCGCATCTACCACCATACGTCACTCCCAATAGCTTAATTAATGTCGTCATTCAAAGCGCACGTTCCCGAAATTAACGACACGCTATGCATTACCGACCCTTCACCGTTAGCACTGCAGTGTAAGCACAATGGCGCCCGAGCGTACATCACCGTTTCTAGAAACCTTGCGATTTGGCATCTAACGTTACTTAAGTGGACCACCAAGCATCAGCCACTTAGAGAGTTGTTGTTGTTGTTGTTATTCATACTGTATTCACTCTTACTAGAGTATGACAGGACGTAATAACCCCTCCGCCTCCGGGCGAGCCGGCTAGATGGCGGAGCTCCCCCCCCACTACCCTTCGTCCCCGCTGACAAATGAAAGATAAAAGATAGAAAAGATATAAACCCGTTACCGCCGCCCCCCCTCACCTGAGTCGGCCTCTGCGCCCGCTCCATACCGCCATTCATTTGGGCGGGAACTTCCCGACTTCAGTAGCCGCCAAGAAGTCCACCACCGCTTGATCATGGTTGTTCGTTCGGTGCTAACATCACTACAACCCTATCCACACACCATTCCCCTTTCCCACCCCACAGTTTTTTACCAGGAACACCGACCAACCCTGTCGAACCTCCCTCCATCGTACATTGTTGCTCACAACACCACCGCAATATTGACCATTGCAAGCCCGCCCTCCTTCCGCCAATGCAATCCGCCACCCTTCACCCCGAAACGGACAGCTCCAAGTCGTCCTCCGGATAGCCTACACCAGGAGCGTGGATCCACACTCGACCGCCCACCGCGTACACCACTGTTCAGCCTCACCGTGTTAGCCCAAGCACTTAACAGCCGTGATCTGGGCGATATGGGAGCTCGCAATCTGATGATCCTACTCAGCATGATTGACTTCGCAGAAGTCATTTACAAGACGGAAAACGGCGATTCGACGGATTTAATCCCGCGCGCCGCGTGCTGCAGTTACGGGGTGAGTCGAGTGCAGGGCTGTCGCTTAACGGATGTCCTTCTAGCTCGCGCATTGTATAGCTCGCTGCAGCCCAGATCGATATGCATCTGAATGCCGAGCTTACCTGACATTACGCCAACTGGCTGAACCGTTGTATCCGCATGCTGCTGAAGTTTCCGTACCCCGGAACGGTGCACCCTCTCTCCCGCAACCACTGGCCCGGCGAGCTATTCGAATTACATTTTAGCATCCAAATCATTGTGGAAGCATACCCAATCATTGATGTCCATTGCGAATGGCCAGGGTATTCATTACCGCAGCTTGATTCCTTCCCGCTTGAGCTATCTGTGCTCTCCGCACCGACAACTAAGCGAGGTGTGACGCTGGCGTTGTGCAAGAAACTGCAGCTACCGATCGGAACACAGGACCCTGAGTTCTCTTTCGTGCTTCATTGGCAAGAAGAAAATGTCTGTAGTGGAACACGAATGGGAGTTCACTATAACACTATATTGGATAATAGTGAGCCAGAAATGTGGCGGACCATCACCTCCAATCGCTACAACAAAGTAACATGCAGGATAATCGAAAACGAAAAGTTATCAGAGTGAATGATGAAGAGGGGATGGATGGCCCTGCTTACATTTGAACACTGGTTTTATGCCGATGGCGTACGTGGTTCTAACAATCTGGTTCTGATTCTTTGTCGAATCATACGCTTATCTGAAATATAATCAATGTGAATGAATTGATCTACACCGTATTTGCCACGGCTTTTATTTTGTCGCATAATGAGTCATTGTACTTGAAAGTTTCAATACTGTAAAACGTATTATGAATAGCGAGAAAGAACGATAGGCTAGGTTTATATCGTTCGCTTCAACATGCCATCTTCAATCCCAACAGACTTCAGTAGCCTCAGTTGTAGAATGCAACAGATGTCCTCTCGTGGCAACAAGGAACGACGCGTCGACACCATCAACCATCGACTCGATTATATTATATCTGGGATGGCAAGCTGTTCATAGTCAGAGTCGCATAAGATGACTGGGCAATCACTAGCTTGGTATGACGTGTGGATCATCGAATTCTAAGTTTGTACAGCTACTCCCGACGAATAGAACTAGGCTTCGATTTTTGACCGACACATTCTTACTGGCCAAGGCTTTGCAATGTGTATCAGCCAGGGTGCTGCATCCAGTTGAGCTTCTTTGTCCTCGGTCTGGATGGCATGCATCAAGATTTTCACAGCAGAGGGGTATTCCCGCCACATCCTCCGGGACAGTAACAACTTATTTGTGTAACGATGTTCAAGCGATTTGGAGAATCCCTTTCCGCACACACCTCGCCTTCTGCACCGCACAAGTCCGATGAATCGTCGCTCTCATCAGCTGCATCATATTCGTCGTAGGACATCTCCGGTAATGGGGGCTAATAGTAAGACACACAAGCCCCCTGTATATCTCAAGTCCTTCTCCTTCTCTAGCAATCAGTATTTCAACAGGTTATGAGCCCGGTTATCGCTACTAGATTCGATTACAGTTAAAGCTCCTGCTCCAAAGATAGCAGTCGATGATGAACAGCTGTGGATGGCAACGATGATCTAACTTGCTATCTACACCCACACATAATATATCACTCGGAATTGCTGCTCGTAACATGTTGCATAAACCTGACCGAGCTGAGCTTCAGCTGAGCTGATGTCAAGGCACACTGCCGGTAGGGCATAAGGCACCCAACTACCTTGTATATATCTCGAATCTTTCTCCTGCTCTCCAGTCTCTATACCTATGTCTATTAACCCGGTTCTCCCCTTCAATATTTCAACACAACCTGTTGCATGTGTACTTGGATCGTGAGTCTGTTTGTTGTTGTTTAATCATACTGTATTCACTCTAATTAGAGTATGACAGGACCTTAATAACCCCCTCCGCCTCCGGGCGAGCCGGCTAGATGGCGGTGCTCCCCCCCCGCTACCCTGCGTCCCCGTTGACAAATGAAAGATAAGATAAGAGAGAGAGATAAAATAAGAGACAGACAGAAAGAAAGAAAGGTATAACCACATCACCGCCCCCGCTGCTCCTGAGCCCTGAGCCCTGAGGCCACTCCATACCGCTACTTTTACTTGGGCGGAAACTTCCCGACTCCAGTGGCCGCCAGGAAGTCCATCACCGCTTGGTCGCACTCTTCTATGGAAAACAGCTCAGAGACCTGCACGTGGCGGCATCTGCCCGCTTTCCAGCCCGTCGCCTTTCCCACCGCCTTCCATAGTGCTTTCTGCTGCTCTCTCCACCGGCTGCAGTAGCGGAAGAGGTGCTCCCGCGTCTGGGTCTGGGTCGCTGTCCCTCCACACCACCAGCATTTGTCGTCATCTCGGTGGCCGAACCGTTTCAGGTAGACTCCAGTGGGTGCATGCCCGGACTTTAGTCTGTAGAACCTAGCGGCCAGCGACTTTATGCTTGTCATCGGGATAGGTCTCTTGGTCCCCGCCTTGCCTTTGAGTCTGTAGCTGAAGTGCTTGCTGCACTTGTCGGCCTCCCACTTCGCCTTGGCTGCTGATCATCCCTCGGAGATTCGTCTAGCACTATTCGAGGCCGAGGTGTATGGCCGCTTTATCACTGTGCTTCCGCTTGCGTCTCGGGCTAAGTTCGCCTGATGGTCTGCTTCTTCATTTCCGGGGATGCCGGAGTGTCCCGGGACCCAGTGGATCTCGGTTGCGATGCCATGAGCGCGGAGACTCCGCGCTCTTCTGTTGATCCGTCTCGCCAGTCGCTGCCCTGGGCCCGGCTCCAGGTGTGCCGTTCGTCGAATTGCGGCCTGTGAGTCGCTGAAGACTGCCACCGTCTCCACTCCATGCTTCTGCAATGTTTCTCTCTTCTCGATCGCCGCGTCAAGTGCGAGTCCGATCGCCCACAGTTCGGCGTCAAAGACCTCCATTCGTCCAGCGCCCAGATAGCTGCGGCGGGACCTCCACTCGTATCTGTGCTTGCATACTGCTGCGGCTCCCACTCGGGGATTGTGAGTCTCAGCATCGTCTGAAGTCTTGTATGAGAATGGTGGCTGTATGAGGATATGCATCAGGACCAGGGTGATGTGTCCTATGTCAGGTAGAGCATACGCATACGTATATGGTAGATTGTACATATACGGTCTTTGGCCCTCGAGATAGAGCAATCAGTATATTTCAACACAACCAGTTATAGATGTACACGATGTTAAAGATCTAACATAGGGAAGCTGCTGCAGGGTCTGATATCTCCTGTATATATGTCGAGTCTTTCTTCTTCTCACTTCTCTATACCATAGTCTATTCACACCGTTCTCTCCATATCGTAACACAACCGTTCTACATATTCCTAGAATTTTGACTAGGAGTTTGGCCCAGTGGCTTACTTAGTTTTCAGTGCTGGTGGATTTGGGGATGAGTACGGTGACTTGCAGCCCCCATTTGCCTCGCCTGCCCCTTATCCAAGAGGAGGCCTAGCCCCGGCACTGGTACTCCGGATGTGATACCCGGCTTCGCCGAGTATGGTATTTTCTCTGTATATATACTTGCTATTCTCTCTCTTTAAATCGCTAGACAGTTGCGCTTCTTAGTTCTTTCTCTTTGGCTCCCAACATGGAAAGCGTCGCCTTTACAAAAATCACCTCTCTGTATGATCTTGTTCCACATCAACTAAACAGCGAAGGCCAAGCATCACGACTGGAGGTTTCAAGTAGTGCAAACTTCAGACACACCCATTGCTTTGCCCTACTCAATGATTCCACCAGTCCAGCAATTGACCAGTCCGGGCCGGGTCCGTCCAAGTCCAGTCCAATCCAGTCCGAGAAATTTTTGGACCGGGCTCGGACCAATCCCCAATTTTTCGGGACCTGGACTGAACTGGCCTGG
>Ga0307515_10005887_pt1 | contig 24744 bp, 22 predicted proteins | sample 17_EM_MG_FD_194513 | JGI IMG/M metagenome (GOLD analysis project Ga0307515, IMG submission 194513) | Populus trichocarpa ectomycorrhiza microbial communities from riparian zone in the Pacific Northwest, United States - 17_EM | ecosystem: Host-associated > Plants > Roots > Unclassified | place... | reverse complement strand
TCTCAGTCCCAGTAGTCTCAGTCTTAGCAATCTGGATCCGACAAACCATATCCTATCTGCAACTACTGCAAAAGAGAAGGCCATATGCAAGATAACTCCTGGGACCTTCACCCAGCAAAGAAGACAGAATTCAGATACACTATGCATGTGAGACTTGCAGAAGCCACTATCACTTTGGCATCAGCTGATATCACACCTAGAGAATGTGATCACTTTTACAATCTAAGTATATGCTGTTATCTATTGCCTGTTACCTGTTGTCTATTGTCCATTGGCTATTTTGTGAATAGATATTTATATGTGTTTTGGATTGGCATTGCTGGCCCTATGACTGTGGGTTCACCAAGTCTGGGGGAAGTGTTGTCTGGTTCAGTGTGGTTTGTTATCTCATCTGTCATTTTGTTTGTTGGGTCATTTGTTGAGTTCCCACAAGCAGTAGCAATTAAATCTCCATTATGCGTGGCGCACTTTGTAGTCCATTTGCAAACTTCGTGTTTCCAGTGATGGTGCAGATTTCTGGTAACTTTCCTGTATGACAGCTATCAGCTGGCCAGATTGGTCCTTCATCTGTGGCTTTGTTGTTTGGCTTGCTTAATTTTGAAGTTCTTGCTGCTTTTGTGTGATTTTATAGAGCACAGCAAGAGGGGGAAGTGTTACAACTGGACATAATGTTACAGGTCTGATACACAGTCACTACTGCAGGAGCTGATGCCTCTTGTATGTCTTGAGTCTTTCTCATTCTCTCTTTTCTCTGTACCCTAGAATGCATGCACATGGTTCTCCCCAACTTCCATATCATAACACCAGGTGTTGAAAATGTATGGATTACTAGAAACTTGTATTCTCAAGTCCAGCTACATTCGTGATCTTATATCTACGGTATTTGGAGTACGTCCTGTATGTCTTGTACACATGTGTGTGCATTCAGCTGGCATTTCCAGCTGAGTCTGGAATGACCATCATCTTAGGAAATGACCATCATCTTAGGGAGATTATGCATCAGCCCAACTGAAGCCATACGCCAGGGAGGTGGAACAAATATTCAACACCGGGCTTGGTCCAAAAACCGAGTGAGATTCTGAGAAGCAACTGCCCGTGTTAAAAGTGATGATAGAGAAGCTTAATTGTATTATCCAAAGAGGCTACAAAAGTTTTATATATACGGTAGTCTATGTACGAATGCGTGCGTACTCATCTATGTATAGAGACAGCTGAGCACAGTCAGCCCGTATGAATACCAGCCCAGTAAGCCGTACGAAGGCTGAGATCTATTTCTGCAATAGCCCGATCCGGGTGATTGGCAAGTGATTGCTGAGTACTGGGCCTATTATCTTCCCGCCTTCGTGGCCCTTCCGTTGCGTATGGGCACTTGTTGACTAGAATCAATCTTATTCGGCCTATTATTCGGCCTAATGTAATAAAGTAACTTATTCTCATTGAGTGCCACGAATTCCCATCGAAATCAAATGTGGAATTATCTGGTCCGGACGAAGTCAGTCTAGTCCAGTCTATTACCTTAGACTAGACTGTACCTACACAGCCCAGGCTGACGTAGTCCACTCGGTCTGGACTGAGCTCATTGACTTCCTTGGTCCCTTCTTCCTAGCCCCTCACTGTGTGGTGTTATCTTCGTGTCTCCGGATTGCCGTCCTCTGATCCGCATACGTATTTGTCCTGTTCCGTTTTCGCTTCACCGGTTGGCAGAAATCTTCATACTCCTGGGCCTCCACGTGCGGATTTGGCATGGATTCCCAGGTGCATACCCCAATTCTTCCCCTTCTAAGAATGGTTTTGCAGTATGGTCATAAGCAACCAGACTGGCCCTGAGTGTGATCATGTAGATGGTCTTGAAGGTCTTCATTACTACCAAAGCTCGCGTTGCGGCCATCCCATAAACAACGACAAGAGGAAAAGGAAAAGGAAGGATGGTATTGCTGTGGTGAAGGAAGGCTTGCGGGAACTAAGGTAAGTACTATGAAGATCTAGAAGGTACTGGGGAGAACGGCGAAAAATGTTCACGTTAGATATCATTTGTGTCATTGGTTTGGTCAATCCCCAGCACAGCATTTCACTCAGTTCATAAACATCGTCGGTCGTTTTGAGAGGCTATGTTCATGTGTGGGTGGTGCAGTAGAGTACACTGCGCAACTTCATAGATTGTCGCCCAGACGAGAGAGATTCAGTGCTTCACATGGAACGTTATTTCTATCAATGCTCTAATTCAGCACAACTTTCACTTACCCACGCAGTATTTATTCAGTGATTTCTACGCAATTGTGACATATCATATGCCAACATAACTGCAAAGCAGGATGTAACATGACTGCCCCAACAGTCGGTAAGTGCCGGTTCAGTTCAAATATACCGTGCACGATATATGCACTCAATTGAGATCGCCAAAGCTCTCTTCGCATGACCTGGTCTATATTCGTAACCGGGTGACGTTTTATGATCGGCGCTAGTGCATGGTCATGGTCCGTGCTTTCAGGCACCCTTGTTGCGTATAAAGCTTTCAACTCCCTCTCACCCCCCAACAACGATCACACGACTCTCATCCTTTACCGCAATGTCCTACTTCTCTAATATCCTCACCGCCACAAAAACACGCTACGCAAACCTCCGTCAAGGCGATGACGCTGACGGTGATACCGAAGACGACAGTCACATCACCCGTGCTCTCCGTAACTACTATCTCGAGTCGCCGCACCGTCCCTACCCAGAATGGCTTCCCCCGCCACAAAACCGCTCGCAGTCTCCCGCTCTTGCCCCTGTTACCTCGCTCCGCAACAAGTATGGCCAACGCCAGCAGCAGCAGCAGCAGCAGCAAGCAAGCGGAGCAAGCCTAAGCGACATCTGGGATGCCCCTGACCAGCACTCACACAACAGACTCGGCTTCGGAAGGAACGCGAGCAATCCTAGTCCCCGCCCGCAGCTTTTCCCCGATGAGGGTGCTACAAGTGGAGGTGGAGGAGGTAGTAACATGACGGCACAACAGAGGATTAAGGAGAGGCTTTGGGGCGGCAGGGGAACGGCCAGCCCGCCCCCACAGGCTCAGCAGCAGCAACAGCATTATGCTCCTCCCGCGGCTATGCCGACAGGTCCTCCTGGGAGAATTGAGATGCCAATGGGACTTAAGAGGGGTGCGAGCGGAGGCGGGTCTCCGTATATGGGTGCAGGAATGCCGTGGGATGACGGTGCAGGGGGTGGGTACGTCACACCAGCCCCCTTGGGAGTGGGCAATATGAGACGCGGCGGCGTTGGGATGCAAAATGGCCCGAGGGACGGGAGACCACCTTATAGGTGATTTGGTGCATGCTACATAATGGCGGGGGTATGCGACGATGGCTTTGAGCGAGCGCTGCTGTAGATTTGGGCAGTTGTTATGGACTTGTTTTGTGTGTATAACTTGTTGTAGTGATATCTTTGTTTTTCTTTCTGGGCAGCATTGGCGGATACCGGTGTAATAAAGCAGGAACTATTGAGTGCTCCATGGGTTCCGCCCGTATCTTGATGCATCAATGATTTTGACAAAGACGGGGCACATAATCAGCATGCTATAGATTTCTTTTGTCTATCATGTTCACATTGTTAGAGTGTAAGAAGTTTTCTATAAACCCCAATATTATACACATTCAGAAGCCTTAACTACTAAAAGTACGAATATCTCCCCAGATTGACGAGCTAAGTCGTGTCCGAAATGCATGTGAGAGTGACTTGGTACGGCGCGTATAGAGCGAGATACTAGTAATATGCCGCATGCTCAAGATTCTCGAATATTACTCAAGTGCTTCATGCCCTTCGTGCCCTTGTTGTTCCAAATTGTGTTTTGCCTGCTGAGTAACTTAGCGAAGAGATCTCGGCAAGTAGGAATAGCCATAGTCCATGAGGAAAGGCTCAAGACTGCAGTCCCTTAAGTAATTCAACGTTCCCACGAACTTGGGTTGCAATTTGCACCAATTAGGTCTGGTAGCATCGCGCTTATGTCGAGGACTATAGATCGGCGGTTGCTGGTTCATGCATCTCAGGCACCACACCCAGTACCGAGGTATAAGACTTGCTGGTGAGTTACTCTAGCAGGCAAGAACACTGAAGGGTATCAGCAGATATATCTGACGCGTAACCTGTATGGATGACAAGTACTGTTGAGCTTTAATTGATCTTAATTTAGAAATTTCAGTTGCCAAGTCGATCTGTGTCTCCAGCCGTCCTGAAAACACACGACGTATTTGCGTTTCTCTTCGAACTACTTACCCAACGCCAACAACAATTCCGATGAGTCGCCATGGAGGACGAAAATGTTCCATTCGAGCCGATTAGCATCTGGCTCCCACTCCCTTACCGAGTCCTGCTCCTCCTCATTATTGGTGCCTACTCTTCTTTTGAAATTACGTACACGCAAGTCTTCTCACACAGCTAGCTACAGGAGTATGGCTTTTCGCTTTCAACCTCCACTACTTCCACATCGTCCGCATCGATATCTTCCCCTTCCTCCGCTACACCCGCAGCTCCTCCGAACCCCTCCTCCACCGCTCCATCTACCAGGTCGCCCTCCTCCTCAGTACCATCATCTCCGCCAACATCCTCCTCTTCTGGTTCTTCACCGGTGGGCGGCCCGATGACGTGCGGCAATGGGAGGTACTCCCGATGATGCTCTTTCTCATGATCGCTGCCGTATTATTATGGCCGGTGGGTAGCTGGCACAAACGAGGGCGCTGGCGGTTTCTCCGGTAATGCTTCACTCACCATCATCACGGGGCGGGGTAGGTCAACTGACACAGCCTTTAGAATGTTCCGCCGCATCCTCGTCGGCGGCCTAGACTCGGACTTTGCTTTGCTGACGTCCTCCTCGCCGACGCCCTAACCAGCTACGCTAAAGTCCTTGGTGACATCGCGGTAGTCGTGTGCATGTATTTCCGCAGCTACTCAGCCACCCACCCGATTCCTGACCGCTCCTGCGGCGGAACCTTCCTGGTCCCCTGTGTGATCGCTATACCCTACCTCTGCCGATTGCGCCAATGTGTCACCCTTCGCGAGAGTGTCGGTACCACCTCGTCAACGCTGCAAAATATGCGTCTGTGTTCCCGGTGATCATCCTCGGCGCGATGGAACGGAATTACCTGGTGACGCAGGTGAAATTCTTCTCGAAAGACGGACTGGTAAAGAGTTGGTATGTTGCTGTGATGGTGAATACGTTGTTTGCGTTTTACTGGGATGTGACGAAGGATTGGGATCTTACATTGCTTACATCGAGACGGAATGGAGGGGGGGAGTATCCGTGGGGACTCAGGAAGAACCGGCATTTTGTGGCCCCGGAATTCTATTACGTTGCGATCGTTGTGGATTTTGCGCTACGATGTTCATGGAGCGTCAAACTGTCGCTGCATTTGGACTTTTTGAATGAGATAGAGGGAGGTATATTTGTGCTGGAACTGCTGGAGGTGTGTAGACGATGGGTGTGGATATTTTTTAGGGTGGAGAGAGTGTGTGTGGTCGGGAAAGAGGCGATGGGGATGATGGTGGAAGAAGGGGGGATGACGAGTGAGTTTCGCGATTGAGCCCCGGTGGTGATTCGTGTGTATATTTTTGCGGGTTATATTATATTGCTTTGTTATTGATAGATACCTTGGTTTGCTAGTTATTCTTTAGAGGTGGAATCTGCCATGGGAAAAGTGTTTTGGAAAAAAAGGCGTTTAGTTTTTTGATACATAGAATGGGAATAAAGTCTGCTCTCATGCCCAGACTTTTTCGCCGAGCGAGCTTGCGAGTGAGGCAAAATATTAATGTGAGCCCAGTTAAGTATACTCGTACGAGAGCATATAAAGTCAATGTAACAACATATTTTAACAAAGATAAGGCACCATAATCAGCATACTATGGATTTCTTCTGTCTATCATATTCTTCACATTTTTGGAATAAGATGTTTTCTATAAATCTCTATTATGCACTAAATGCTAAATGCCATTCAGAAGTGCCGGACACTAAAGTACGGGCATCCCCAGATTGGCGAGTTGAGTTGGTCGAAATGCATGTGAACGGCTCGGTACTGCGCGTATGGGACCGAGGTAGTATTATATGCCGCATGCTCGAGATTCTCGCATATTACTCAAGTCCCTTCGTGCCCTTTTTATTCCAATTGTGCCTCGCCTGCGGAGTTCTTCTACTAATTGCGCTGCCCTGAGTTTTGCGTGTGCAGGCGTAACCAGAGATCCCTTTAGAGACACATCTCACTCTCCCATCCTCCCATCTCTCCTTAAGGAAGCTCTTGCGAACGTCACATCTCCAATCCACTACCAACCCACGACCATGGACGGTAAGTTCCATTTCCCATTTACTCACCATGTCTCACCTTCCACCACTAATGAGTCAATTCGAATGCAGCTGCATCTTTCGTCAAGACCGCCCTCCCAACTGCTATCCTCCCCGCAGCCGCCGCCTTCTCGTATCTCGATGCAAAATACCAGCTCACCCATGACTACTTCCTCGTCTACCCGCTCATCGCCTCGGTGCTGGGTATGCGCATGCGGCAGCGAAATGCCACACTAAACTCTTTCTACCGCCTTGAGTCGATAGCTCTCGACAAGTCACCCGCCGTCCATGGCCGCTGCTTCCTCCATTACCAAGGCACCGAGTGGACTTACAAGGAGACTTACGATATCACGCTTAAACATGCAACCTGGCTTAAGGAACGATACGGGGTGAAGAAGGGGGATATTATCGCGATGGATTTCACAAACAAGCCGAGCTTTCTGTGGCTGTGGTTTGGACTTTGGGCGCTGGGTGCCACCCCGGCGTTTCTGAACTATAATTTGGAGGGGGATCGGTTGGTGCACTGTGTCAAGGCCTCGTTGGCCTCGCTGTTGCTGGTGGACGATGAGGTGGCTCATGTTCTCGACAACTCCACGACCAAGACGGCGCTGGAGAATGGCGGCGAAAGGAAAATTGTGGTTTTCGATTCTAACACGGCGGCGGTGGTAGCGACCTGGCGCGCGACGCGGCCCCCGGATTCGGAGCGCAACGGCGTCCTGCTCCCCGATCTCGCAATGCTGATTTACACCTCCGGAACCACTGGTATGCCAAAGGCTGCCGTTGTCTCCTGGCAAAAGATTAACTATGGCACCGGCTTCTGCACGCGCTGGATGGGTCTCAAAAAGACCGACCGCTTCTACACCTCGATGCCGCTATACCACTCTTCAGCCACAATTCTGGGTGTTGGCAATGTCCTGCAAGCGGGTTGCACTCTCGTCCTCGGACACAAATTCAGTAGTACGAGAACAATCCCCGAACTAAAATCAAGCAAGGCGACGATATTTCAATACGTAGGCGAGACCTGTCGGTATCTCCTCAGCGCGCCTCCGTCCCCCGACGATAAGGCCCACTCTATCCGCATGGCCTTTGGAAACGGCCTGCGCCCCGATGTCTGGAAAGAGTTCAAGGACCGCTTTGGCATCGATACGATCGCAGAATTCTACGCCTCCACCGAGGGCACTTCTGGGTCCTGGCACTATCAAACCGGTGAATTCGGCTTCGGTGCCGTCGGCAAGAATGGCCCCATCACAGATTTGTTCCTTAACATCAACACACGAATTGTGAAACTCGACATCGACACAGAGCTCCCATATCGCGATCCCAAAACTGGCTTTTGCATTCAATGCAAGTCTGGCGAGCCCGGCGAGGTCATTTGGAAGCTAGACCCCAACGACATTAAGGCTAAGTTCCAGGGTTACTTCGGTAACGAGAAAGCAACGAATGAGAAAATCCTCCGAGACTGTTTTGTCAAAGGCGACGCATGGTTCCGCACCGGCGACCTCCAGCGCCGCGATCCAGACGGCCTCTGGTACTTCCTTGACCGTATTGGCGACACCTTCCGCTGGAAGTCAGAGAACGTTTCCACCACAGAGGTTGCAGCCGAGCTGGGGAACCACCCGGCCATTGAGGAGTGTGCAGTCTATGGCGTTAAGCTCCCGCACCATGAAGGAAGGGCTGGTTGCGCAGCTATTGTGCTGCGTGACGGAAATGATGCAGAGCAGGTTCTCAAAACTATGGAGGATGCCGTAAAGGGACTTCCGAAGTACGCAAGACCCGTGTTTATTCGTATCGTCAAGGATCTCGAGAAAACGGGGAATAATAAAATCAGCAAGAGAGCGCTGCAGAATGAGGGCGTGCAGGGCGGCACGGTTGAGAACGTCTGGTGGTGCCCAACACCTGGAAAGGGGTATGTAAGGTTTGGGCCGGAGGATTGGAATAAATTGGGGAGAGGTGGGGTGAAGTTATAGGATATTTGAATGGGTGTGAATATGATGAATTAGAAGGCAGGGAGAGTCGATGTGGTAAGTAGAGCGGAGGAACTGTCGACAACGATTCGGTTTCTTCTTTTTTGTTTTGTTTATATTTCTTTTTGTAAAGCGGTAATGACACCCCTTTGAGACTTTTGTTTCGGAACGAATACGAGAAATAACAGGTAGAAGCGGGTGATGGACTATGATGAGTTGTACACATGGAAGTTAGGATTAAATATAACAGTTATACACATGATTATCAGCTTGAAGCATTCTCATTAGTTGACAGGTGGTACGTACCTACTTACTCTAGTGTAGCTAATTGTAGCAAATAAACCGCCCGCTCAATTAAGTCCACGAGTTTTGCTTCGATCACAAAGCATTCTATACACAAAATGTGCATACATTAACCCTCTTTCACCTCTCAGTCTCCGATTTACGATATCTCTACCAGCTCCCAACTAGCTCATCTCCATGCTCCTGGATATACTTGACTCTAACCCGCTCCAAAATTTCGAAATTGGCTAACCGCTTATGAACGGCATGGCAAATTCATGATCTGAAAATGCGACTATTTAGAGCTTTCCCATCCCATATCCCTGCGCTCTGCCGTCATCAGTTGTACACTTTTCGCAACTGTTAAGTTGAGATGAATGAACCCTAATATTCAAAATCATGACTGAGAAACAGTTCCTAGCTGGCGTTAGAGGCACTGTTGTTCATTTTCACGGTTCTGATTCAAAAAGAACGTCACGATCAAACTTAAAGAACCCTAACCCTAGCTCCGTCATATCTCTTCTTCGAGTGCAAGCGGCATTCGCGACCAGACTGAGTACTCTCCCCGCCGCACAAGTGATCCCACCCTTGAAGCATATGTACCAGCCCTTCAGTGTTCTCGGCTTCATATAGACGCGTCGGATTACTATGTTCACCCGTAGAGCACGCGGTTCTGCCTTCCAGCTTGCGCTTTCGTGCAATGCAAAACGAAAGAGTAGTTCCGTCAGTTCAAAAGTGCTCGCCACAAAAGTATTATCGAACTCCAGTCTCAAAGAAGTAGCCCTTCGAATTCCCTCGATACCATACAACAAACAAAACTTGTACAAATTTAAAGATGAAACTTTGGAGCGACGAGTGTATACACACAGTTCGGCCGGGACCCAGCAGAATAGTTGGTCTTCTGATGAAGTTGTGGCCAAAACAGACAATGAACACCTAGAATTTGTGGGAGATGGACTTCTCAAAGGTATTCTCTCTAGCATTGTTGGTGGAGTGTCGGCTTACGAACCATCTCAAAGGCCTTACCGCGCATCTTATTGACACATTATTCCCTGAGATGAACGAAGGAGGAATGTCGGTATGTTATTGGAGATTCACTGGGTTTGTGATTGCTAATCGGAAGCAGACATTAATGGCAGCCCTGATAAACAACCGGTTCTATGCCCATATGGCTCGACAATTGGGTCTGGCAGATCGCTTAGTTACGGGTATCACTGCCGGTACTAAACCATTCGAGAGCGACCGTGTACTGGGTGGGCTGTTTGAGGCATTTGTCGGAGGGATGCACAAAGATATGGGCATGGAGAGGTACCAAGAACTATACCTTTGGTTCAACGCCTTGATGAAGCCATACGCCCTTGCATTTCAGAAGGAGTTTGATGCAATTGCTGCCAAACAAGTCAGGGGTGAGACTATCACTGTTATCTTCACTGGAGAGCGGCACTAACACCTCATAGAAATGTCGCCGCCAACTTCAGGGGCCACAAATCCATATCTTTCCCGCAAAGAACCAGAGCCGGTATCAGAGACCTTTACTTACGCACAGTGGTTGCACGAATACACAACAATGAACTACTTGACGATGCCAGATTACTCGTTTCTCCGAGAAGGACCGAGGAATTGCACGAGCTGGAAATGTGTCATCTTACTCGATAACCAGAAGTTTGTGGGTCCTCCGGAACCTAACAAGCATGCCGCAAAGAATATGGCTTGCAAGCAGGTTCATGACTTTGTTTGCAGCTGGAGCCAACGTAGAGGGTGAAGGCTCGTGTAGGTACATCCTATTATGTGCTACTGCATGAGCTAATTGCGATATATTAAGGTGCTCAGTATGTTGAAGTTTGCTCGGGGAATTGAATTTCTACTTATACATAGACTTAGCCTGTCCTATATTTCTCGAGGATGTGTACATGAAGTGATTGATCCCCTCTGGAAAACGTAGATGAGATTGGTTGGCTGGCTGGCTGCTTATTTCATTTCTGTTTGTTCGGGAGCTATTGTCTTTGTGGGTTATCTGTGTGTCTTACTTTTTGAACCTGGATGTAATGATAGAGTTGCTTTTTTGATGTTACGCTTCTAGATACAAGCAAAGTTCATCGGGAAAAATGGGCATCTCGTCCAACGCAATGGACGAGTGTGATATAAATATTTTAGTGCTCTGCGCTCATCTCTGTGAGCGCACGACCGTAGTATGAGCGAGCGACTACCACTAAGCTTGAGCGAGATATTCAGTTACTATGGTTGCAAAAGCCATGTATTCAGCTTGTATTCTGTATCTACTATGCCAAAAAACCCCTGTTTATTGATGTGACCACAGTGCCACATTTACCCAAGTGCAGCATGGCTTTTAGAGTACAGTGAGGGTAGTATATGTGGAGATGTGTGGAGATGTGCAGACATCAAGAAATATATACATCCAGGACTAGTGTAGTATGACTGCCATATTTCCATCAATGTGCATTGTTCTAAATGTGAGATCAATGTAGATTCAATGTAGTATTAGTGGAACATTTCAATGTGTCCCTAGTGTTACATTGCTGTAACATTGATCCAGCATTCAATACAATTTAGATTCTTACAAATTCTGAAATACCCCACAAGTTGAACCAATGTGTACATTTACAGAGAATCTAGCATTCATGCAGTACGAATTCGGCATTAATAAACGGGGGTTTTTTGGTTCAGTATCTATCAATCTCTCAAACCTTGGTAGTGGCTTCCCCAACCTTAGTAGAGGTTGAAGTAGCTTGAATAGACAGTGTTAGCCAGCTTCTGGCTAGTCAAGAGTCTCTGGCCTTTTCCATTTTCTCCTACTTCACTTTTCATCACTCTAAAATGCTAGCTGCGGCTCGCGCCGCCGGGTAACTCGCCCTTCCGTTCACCGCAACCGCCAATTTTCTCTCCTCCACCACTGCAACGAAAATGCGCCGCGCTCTCCCTCGCCTACGGAGCCTCTGCTCTTCCGCTCCAATTATCCACGTCCCCCGGAATCCTTCGGTCTTCACGTCTACTCGTGCCTTCGCCACCGAACGCCTCCCAATCCAGGAACGACTCCGCCGGCGACTGTGGGGTAGTGACACACCGCTGGGCCCGACAGATCCGTACTCGCGCCGTGCAGCACCAGTAGAAGAAGTGGCAGAGGATGAGGTGGACCGCAGTAACTATGCTGAAGCTCTCGATGCCCGTGGCCTGCCCATTGTTGGTCTAGAGGAGGCGTCGGGAATTTGGGAGGTCGACAGGTACCTCTCCCCTCTCCCCTCCCTTCTATCCCATTGGGTCATGCTGATAAGTGATAGCTTTGTGCTCGAGGTGGTAGTACGCGAGACGGAAGCGATACATCGTGCGCTCCACCACGCTGTGGTGGAGACATTTACACTTCACCTGAATGGACGGAACGCGGCGGAGGAGCTTGGGTTCGACACGCCTGTTTCTGCAGACTTGACGGAGAGTGTCAATATTTCAGTTGCTGAGAACGGGGAGGCGAGATTTGAGTACCCCGCTGCTGCGGTGGAGGCTGAGATTTTGAAGTCGCTAGAAGGCGACGGGGGGGCGGGTCAGGTTGCTAGTAGAGAGAAGTCAAATGTGCAGACGGAAGCTATTGAAGAGGAGGTGGTGGATGTGACCGAAGAAGAGGGCGTATCAAAAGACGCCGAGGAGCTTTCACGACTGACCTGGCTCAGCGAAAGCCTCGCCAACTCCGGCTGGGTGCAGCTCCCACTCACCAACCCCGAACTTAAATTTGCTGTATGCTTTCCCTTTTCCCGTCTTCCCCGTCTCTAACCCCTAGTCTAGATCGTAAAACGCGTCCTCCAGCTCACCGGGCAAAAAGTCCCCGACGCAGTGACAAGTCAGGTTAAGACTGTGGCGGACATATTGACGCCACTTATCACACCACCCAAGCCAATGAAGCTGTGGGAAGAGCTCGCACAGATGGACGAGCTGGCCATGTTGCCAAACGTTAAGGTATTTTCGTCACGGATACGACCGATGGATAAGGAGCGTGTCATTGGCCGAGCTATACCACGGGACGAAGTACAAGATCATGTATATGAGGGAATTGATATGTGGGAGAAGGTTTGGAAGGGCCATGTTGTGTTTCGCTAATGCATTTGGGAAAATGTAATATAGATGTTGTATTCTAGACTGGAACACTTGATGAGTTGTGTACTATCGGCGGTGTATCAGGCCGTGGCCAAGTTAGTACGATTATCGTTGTGTTCATTAAGGCGCCACTGAAGTTACATTTAATTGGAAGCCACGTCTCCTACCAGCATTTCAAGCCTACAGACTGCCGAGTTCCTAGCTCTTTCTGACAGTCTCCTGTGCTGGAATAACCAGTCTAGCACCCGCACATGCCCAATTGCAAATGGCGACCACCCCCAATGGACCTTCCAACAATTTACAAACCAACAGCTGCGAAGGTACCCGTTCTTAGTCAAAACGAAATAGGACCTTACTCTTTGTAAATCTATTCAGCAGTCCTGTAGGATAGAGGCCCTGGCATATTTCTTACTACCATGTACACGCGTGTGCACAATGTGTGTGATACACATAAATTGGTGAGAGATTAAGCAGGTAGAGGAGTGGACTCCAATCTCGAGTAGAAGAAGCGAGTGATGTCATGTGAGAAACCCCAAAACCAAGTTGAGATGTTACCAAGTATGTACTGAAGAAGTCTAGGAATCACTCGAATCTTTTCGCCCCGACGATCTCATCTTATCAGTATCCATAATTCTTATCACCATCTTCATCACCAAGGTTTGACCTAAGATCTAAGAGCTCAAACCTAAATCTAGAACTCAAAACTAAACTTCAAACAGCAAAGCGCGACCATCAGCTGCTGTTTTCGTCGCTCGCAAGTCGGTTGAGTGGTTTTCGAGCGTACTTCATGGCATACATTACCCATCAAAGTTCTTAAAGTCCCAAACAAATACTCCTCCAAAACGCCTCTCCAAACAAAATCCCAAAAAGACAATCACGCATATACATGTCTACTACCTACCTCCTTCGTGGGTCACATCGATATTCGGCTGCGCACCCAAAACCCATCCCAATCCCCCAGCAAGACCCCTCGTAACCATTTCACCAACAATATCCCTCTTCCTCTCCCTTGCAGCATGACTTTCATGTCCTCCTCCCCCACTACCCCCACCGATTCCCCACCCCTCTCCTGCACCCCCTCTCCCACTACCACCCCACACCCTTGCCGCCCCCCGTGCAACTTCAAGTAAACTCTGCGGTACCTCACCCTCTCGACTCACCGACGCCCGCCTCGCAGTCGCAAGTCCAAGTTTTGCATGCTCCTCCTCTCCGCGCTCTTCACGCTCCAGCAGAACTTCGATCTCTTCCTCGTTCCGTCGCCACTGCGCTAACACGTCCGCCGCTGCATCGGGGGGACAGTATGCCAATGCCCATGCTAGCAGCTCGCGTTTCTGCTCTAGTAGCTTCAGAGCTGCGGGGCCCAGCGGGATTGTCCCTGCGAGAGCGCTGTAGGAGCTTCCGAAGCGGCCAGCAAGGAGTGAGGTGCGCCAGAGGGTGCTGCGGGCTTCGTCGCTGGCGACGGCGTGGGGGAGAAGCCGTGATGTGATGTATGCGTACGCGGTTTCGAAGTCTTCCTCCCCCAGGGCGGCTTCGGTACACATTCCTAGGACTTTTTCTTCCACGCCGGAATAAGAAATGTCGCCGCCAGTGCCGAAGATGAGGTCTTTGCCGATTGTGATTAGGGCGTCGGGTTTTAGGAAGGAGCGGGAGTTGGAGTCGAGGAGTTTAGAGATTAGGGAGAGTGGGTCTGGGTGGATGCGGATTTGGACAGGGAGGAGGGGCGTGTTATGGGATGAGGGGAGGTGGTAGGTGCTTAGTGCATGGACTGCGGAGATGAGGGAGTTGGCGCGTTCGAGGGCAGTGGTGCGGAGAGTATGTGGGTAGAGGGTTCGGATTCTGGTTATTCGGGTTAGTTTGTAGGGTTGGGCGGGGGGAGGGGGAACGCACGTTTGTAAAGCATATTTCATTCTCCCGCGAGTTTTGTTTCCGTTGGTGGCGTTATCCACAAAGTCATTGAAAACGGACAGAACACACTTCTCTACGTCCTGTAGCGGAAGGTTGGATGTAGAGTTATTCGTAACGTAGATATCTCGGACCAAGGCAAACCTAGTTCCGGCCAGCATCCCCGACAGAACCAGACGCTCGGCGTCCTCGGCGGCGAGCTTGATAAGTACGCCAGACTTCCGCAACCAGCATGCGCTGTCGCGGATCTTCGTCCAGCTCGCGTCATCACGTACGTTCCAGTCCGTTCCAGCGCGCACAAATTGTCTCAGCACGGCGTTCTGGATATCGACACTCCCCTCAAGCCGTATCCGCACTGTCTCGGCTACTGGACGACCTAACAATGTAGATGAAGTGATGACAACATCCAGCAACCCTAGCGTTGCCCTGGAAGGCGCAAAAAGTGGGTTCTCCCGGTCACCCAGATCTGCAACCTTCTCTGGTAGTTCTCCCTCTGGCAACTTCAGCAACGTAGTAATCCGCCGGTGAACCGAATGCATCCCTTCCCAAACTCGTGCTTCGCTCTCACTCACGTTGCAGTGGTAACAAATCTTCATCGCCCACCGCGCCCATTCTCCTCGCACCTCCTCAGCCGGCGTCCACTCGTTGACAACCGCCATCACTCTCGTAAAAGGCAGTGCTGATAACCGTGTCCACACGTGTCTCCATTCCCGTGTATCCCTGACACTCAAATATGGCTCCACCAGCTCCTTGAGATCACGCACCACCGTGTCGGGGTCCACAATCAACACCTCCAACGCTTCTTCAACCTGTAGCCTCCGGAAAGTAGCTAGGTCTGGCGTCGGCTCCCGCAGGAACTCATACACCAGTTTATACAGCACCTGCACGGTCCCGACGTAGAACTGCTGCACAGGCTGTAGCGCCGAGAACAACAGTAGCAATTCGCACACAATCGATAGTGCGCCCGTTTCAGCATCGATAAGATCCGCGCGGGTGGTGAGGAAGGCTGTTACCAGTTCCTCGGGCGTGTCACTGGGGGGAAGCTGTGGGAGGAGCCGTTGTAACTTCGCTTTCGCAGACTTTTCGGAGAGACTTGTCACAGCGGTTGTATCAAGCTTCAAAATGTCATCTTTAGAGCCCAGAGGTTGCTGGGTGAGGATGGCATTGATGAGCACTAAGTAGGACTGTGGTGGGGCTGTCTCGGGGAGGAAGAAGAGGACGCGAAGAACGGTTTCGGGGGTGAAGACTGTAGGATGGTGAGAAATGAGGAGGCGTAATCGAGGGATATCGGACGCGGAAGCGAGGGAAGCTGCAAGGAGGGTTGCTTTCACGACGGAGAGTTGTGGCGGTATTAGTGAAGGCATTGTTGAATGAGTTAGAGGTGAGGATAACTGGCGACGTGGAACTTTTTAGAGCTTGTTGGTTGCGGCTCTGCCGCAACGTCATCAGTTCACAATGAAGCACTCGGAGTTCTGACTTGGCTTTCGGAGTCATCGGTATACACCTACACAAATTCTCATTTCCGCTAGTCTCCGTTCCACCATCATCGCCACTCTTGGTGGTCTCCGGGGACTGACGGGATTTCCGAACTCTCATTGTATATAAGGCACAGGTTCTTCTACCTTTAGATAAGAGACTTTAGTATCGTACACTTCAACACATACCTAGCTTCCGACTTTCTCTCCTCTCTATTAACCAATTAGACTTGGGCGGAGCGGTAAATGCTCCATAACATCGCCATCATCACCCATCACTCTCACCGAAAACCTCATCAATGGCACCTATATCATATTTCCTGCGACCGCACTCAAGTCAATGACTCTCAGGAGAAGGGGAAAGAGAAACAGAGGAAGAGAGAAAGAGAGAAAGCGCACTTGCAAACCCACTCACCACCTCACCTGCATGTGCACCCACAACGACTTCATCTACCATCGCACCTTCAAGTGCATCTATTATCCCACATACAAGTGCACCTACCACCTTATCTACAAGCACGCCTGCGGCTACCACTCCAAGTCCACCTACTCCAAGTGCACCTGCGGCTACCACAACTAAGTCCACGCAGAAGTCCCTCGCCATATCAGAGTCAAGATTATGGCACCGACTCCTAGCCTACATACATCCTACAGCCATATAATTGACAGATACACACACGATGACTCCAGGTGCACCATACGCATCCAGGCTAAGCATAAACAAAAGTTTCGTTAGAGTACCAGTCAAGCGCACTACAAAGCCATTGAACTCGTGCACTCAGATGTATGCAGACCCTTCTCTGCACCTACCTTTGGCGGCAACAGGTACTATATATTACTCATTCGATGACTATACCCGTTACACATCTATCTGGCTGCTTGCAGATAAGAAGTCGGAAAACCTGCATCTCCGCGTACCAATCATTTCAGGTCCGAGTTGACTCCATGGGCTACGAGATCAAACGATTCCGGTGCGATAACGGCCGAGGAGAATACGACAACAAGACCTTTCGGTCGGTGCTTACTGCCCGCGGTACAACATACGAACCTTGCCCTCCATATGCTCACCATAAGAAAGGCGTCGTCGAGCGATTACTGAGAAGGCCCGGGCAATGGTGATCGACTCTCAAGCACCCATCGAGTTCTGGGGAGAAGCAGTCAACAGCACAGTCTCCCTCCATCAAAGATCTCCAAACGAAGGCCTAAGAAAGAGAGATGACCGAAATGGCTACCAAGTACCATGCGAAACTCCATACAAGATGCTTCACGCATTCCTTTCTCAACAACCCTTCTCCGTGGCGGACTCTCGTCAATTGCATCCGCCTTCTGCAAATGACAAGATTATAAAAGGCGCCCAATCGACACCTTGTCTTCGGCTCATACAACTCCTCGCTGTACCTTTCTTTAACATCCATATCTTCACCCGTTTTCAAATGACTTCATCTATGCAATTTGCTTCCGCTTGCCTTCATGGTCTTATTGCTGTCTGTCCGAGGTTATTCAACTTTCTACATAAGGGAGAGCTAAGCGTTATATTGCCGTGGTACCTGTAGCTGAGTTTGATTGCTTTGTGGGTTCCGCTGAGCATCAAAGAAGCACGGCAATTACAAGTGAAACCGATTGGCTCCAAATGGGTAGATGGAAGGGATCTCACCCGCCTGACCGGCCACCCGAAGGGGAGGGGAAACAGCTACTGTCATACTCCAGACAGAGTGAATACAGTATGATTAAAATAAAAACAAAAAAACGGGTCTATACGGTACAAAGCACGACTAGTCATCAAAAGCTACGAGCAGACTGATCTCGGTGAGACTTACGCTCCTGTCGGCAAGCTAACTACCTTTCGATATCTCATCTCTCTAGTCGGGAGATGTGGAGGGAGATGTGGATGGAATATCGACCATTTAGATGTAGTCACCACGTTTCTCAACCCCAAGGTCGATGACGACATTTACATGACACTACCAGAAGGTCCCTACGCACCTGCGATCATCGTGAGACTCAAGAAAGCTCTCTACGGTCTCAAGCAAGCACCATGACTCTGGCACAAAGATATCAACGCTTTCCTGCTCTTCCTAGGGTTTATACAATCACTGGCCGACTCTAACCTTTACATCCGCGGCGATAGTATTCTCATTCTTCTGTACGTGGACGACATCATGGTATACCTGCCACCAAAACCGCGATCGAGGTCAAGGCGAAGCTTTGGAAAAGTACAAGATCACGAACACCGGCCCAGCACGTCAATTTCTCGGCATCGAAATTCACCGCGATGACCATGGAATCAGCCTTGACCAGAAGGCCTTCATCACTACCATTCTCAAGCGATTGGACATACAACATGCCCACGATGTATCGACTCCCATAGAACCGAATGTAAAGCTGGACTTGGCCGAGGATTGGGGGGAGAAGGAATTGAAAGGCATCAAAGACTACCAAGCGATCGTCGGATCATTGATGTACGCAGCAACTCGGCCCGATATATCATTTGCAGTCATCGATCTTTGCCGGTAGAACTCCCGCCCATTCACCAGTCATATGACCGCTGCAAAGAGAGTTTTCCGGTATCTCAAGTCTACATCCAACTACCGTCTACACTACGGTAACAGCAATGGCAACGGCAAGAACAATCATCTTAAGGGGATGATAAGTTTGTTTTGGGTAGCGGTGGTCACGACTTTGCTTATTTCTTTTGTTGGTTTTAAGAAGTGGCAAGGATTGAAGGGAAAAGTATGTCATGGCCGCAAGCGGCCGAATACAATATGATTACAAACAAAAAACGACAATCATATTGTTGGATACAAGGACTCCGATTGCGCCAGCGATAGTACCGACCGCGAATCTCAAAATGGCCACGTGTTTCTCACCAGCAACGGTGCCATTTTTTGGCAATCTCGGAAGCAAGATCTCATCGCCATATCGACTCTCGAAGCCGAATACATCGCCGGTTCAGAAGCCTTCCGAGAGGCCAAATGGTTACTCCAACTCCAGAAGGATATCCACAGCAACGACTGCGATGACACTACACCGCTACCGATCTATTACGATAATCAGGGTGCTCTCATATCACCACCGGTATCATAAAGCCTCGGGCGAAGCATATCGACGTATGCTACCACAATAGTCGAGATCTCCATACCCGCAAGATAGTCAACTACTCCTACGTATATATGGACGACAATGTGGCCGATATACTCACCAAGTCCCTTACCAAAGATAAAACACCAAATTCATGAAGGCGATGGGATTATGGCAATTATGATGGAATTGGATGGAGGTCGACTTAATAAGAGACTTTAGCATCGTACACTTTCAACACTCAGATGATGGATGATGATGCTGATAAATAGCTTATTCCAGTGAAATATCACCCGAGTGGCGGCGGTGTAACATTTCATTTTGAAAGCTAGACAAAATTTCCACCACTTGTTAATACCCAAAATGCCACAAATTCCCAAAGACAAACATCAAAGAACCTCAATTCCCATTCCTTTCCAATGTCAACCGCATCAAACGAATTGTAAACTTCGAAATTAGTCTCGGAAACCTAGAGAGCACTCCGAAACCACATTAAAACCAAGCGAGCAACTCAAGTTTCACTAGGACAACATCAATCAATTGCCAATTTTCAATACTCAAAGCTGATGTATACTCACCTCATCGACTAGAGAGTGGGAGCAAACAACGCGACGGTGGCACAAGTAGCCTGGCAGCCAGCATATCCGGTGTTGCAAGCAATAATGGTGGCGGGAGCAGTCGCACCCAAGGTAGCGCCCCAGGTGCATCCACCAGCAGCGTAACACGCCATTACGAGTGTTGCGCATCCTCCTTGACAGGCAGCATAGGCAAGCGGGCCCGCGAGAGCTCCGGGAACGGAAAGGAGGGCGGTAGTAGCAAGGAGAGTGAGCTTCATCGTGGAGATTTGCGGATATTGGAAATAAGGATTGGTAGTTTGGGTGACTAGGTGATGAAGAGGCGAAGAGGCGAAGAGGTCGTTGAATGGTGAGAAGATACACGTAGAAGGAAAGAGAGGAGAATATGGTGTTTAAGTATCTTCAGATAAAGGGGTGAGAAGGAGGGTGGGAATTCGTCCAATTCCCGAAATTGCTGTTATCAAACCAATACAATAAAGAAACCGGCCACTCTCAAACTGCAGTAAGACCTTTCGAGCTACCTGAATTGTGGCCGGTCGTAGATTATGCTTGTGGGGTCATGAAGTAGTTGGAACAAGCTACATGCAACGTCAGATTTGGATGCTGGCATATTCTACATACCTAATATAATTCACTGCTACTTGTTCAAAATCTGCAATGCTAAACCCATGATCCCGAACTTTGATAGATGGATAAGTAACTGTACTTAGTAGTTATGTGTGGCTAGGTGACTGTGGCAAGTGCAAAGACTAAGTGAACAATAACCAATCACATCACCGGACATGTGGAACACTCTCAGCTAATGGATTTGCAGAAGGCATCCATATTCGTCCACCCTAATTATAAGTACTATACGGAGCGCAATGCTTTAGACGTAGGGCGCCTCAAAGCACCCGTATGGTAAGTAAAAACATCAATCACAAGGTGTTCAAGATACCTTTGTCACGTTACAGACTACAGAGTGAAAATGCTTTATTCTGATATTATATTCAGAATATTTTTCCACCTCGGCTTCGTCATTTGAATCATTAGGTTCTCGTATGAAAGTGCACCTCGCCTCCAAACATTCCTTGGAGTTGCTGATAGGTGTCTGGTCAATGGTAGGAAACGCCTCCGAAATTGACCTGAGGCTGTTGAGGCATCAGGTTAATGGTAGGAAATACCTCCAAATTCGGTGTCACAGGCCTTCGGGAGTTCAATTGGAAGATGTCACAGGCGCACCGTCAGTAAAAAGCGTTATATTTGGGACCTTGTCCGAAGCATCGTGCTCGGTAAAGTATCCTAGAAGTCAACTTCATGGTAATGCGAATATTTAGAGCTTTCCCGTGTCCTATATCCCTGCATTATGTTGGATTTGGTCACGTGTCGCCGGCTGTCCGAGCGAAAAACACATGAGCTTCGCTCACAGGCCTGAAGTTTGGCCTCGGTTCAGGCTCAAGTGATGAAGTATATTATGGATGGGTAACTATGTAGTACAGCACGTGGTGTGATGCATGATTACTGCATGATTTCGTATAGAGCCTGGAAAAGAAGTCAACTGCGCTGCTAAGAGGATTTTCGAGTTTTTAACAACAACCCCCGCTTGCATACAGAGGGTACAGTCTTTGGCTTTTCAACTGCCAGTGCACGCTTCTCACTGTGGGACCCATTTTATTGCATCTTGCTTGCGCAGTCAGATAGAAAAAGCCACCTAGCACTCGAATAGAATGCTACAGCAAGAGCATCCTAACCTACCCAGCTGCACTTTTAGTGAGCTGCAGCGCCCAATTGAGGTAGCCCAGCGCATATCTAAAGCGCACCAGTATGTCTCCTGGTGAGCTGCGATTGTAGAGAGGTTCTCACCAAAATAGAGCCTTTGCTTAGTTCCACGATCCACAGTCACGTAGTGCGCTTTTGGTACGCGCTGGGCTGTCTCAATTGGCCGCTGCAGCTCACCAAAAAGCGCAAATGTATGGGTTGGGATGCTCTTGAAGCCAAAGGCTGTACTCTGTGCATGCAAGCGGGGGTTGTTGTTAAAAACTCGAAATCTACTTCATATGCGCTCGACTTGTTTTCCACGAAAATCCAAAATTCCAAACGTGTAACGTAATTTATGGTGTAACCGCTCACGACCTAGCAACCGATCACGCAAAAAAGCTAGAAGCAGGGATGCTTAATTACCCCGCACACAAACTCAATTTTCACTCTCTCCCCGCAACAATGCAACCATGGGTAGAGTGAAGTGCAGAGATGCAGAGACTGACAGAGAGAATCAGATTTGTGAAGCCAAACATGCATACCATTCAGGTCTTGAACCATCTATTTGTGCTGCTGCTTCAACATATGGTATATCATATGAAACCTTGTGACACTGGCTTAGAGGAGCACAGCCAAGGAGTGCAGCACATGAGAAGGAGCAGCTGCTGACTCTGGAAGAAGAGAAATCAATTGTCAGGTTTTGTGAGAGTCTAGATGACTTGGGACATCCATTGCAAGCAAAGATGGTTAAGGTATTTGCGATGTCCCTTGTACCCCCACATCAGCAATGTCAACTTGGTAAGCACTGGATGTCACTTTCTCAACCGCCATCCTGTAATCACTGCAAAGTTCAGCCAACATCTAGATCAACACAGGGCTAATGCAAATGATCCTGCAATTTTAAAAGACTTTTTTCGCAACAGATATCATTTTAGTGTATACATTTATTTTGAGCTAATACTGGTCACTGTAGCTTGGAAAACTTGTCAGAAAGTTCAATGCACAACCAGAAAACATTTACAATATGGATGAAAAGGGCTGTCTACTTGGGCAGGCTCTCAAAGTGAAGGTTATATGATGTAGAGGTAGAAAGAATCCCTGCTATACTTATAATTGAAATCACGAAATGGTTACAGTTATAGAATGTATTGCTGCAGATGGTAGAGTTATACCACCCATGTATATCTACAAGGGGGGAAAGCATCTACTGGGATGGCATGCTGGTGTACAACATAAAGAGCAACCAATATTTGCATAGTCCACTAAAGGCTGGACTGACAATAAATTGGGACTGGAATGGGTGGAGCAGAACTTTGAGACATATACTATTAAGATGTTTGTACCATTAGATTGACCTCCTGCTCATGCTAAATAATACAGTGCAATGGGCAAGCAACATATTCTAATCCTTGATGGACATGGCACTGATCTAACATGGCAAGTTTTCGATTTTTGTTTGAAAAGTAATATTTACCCTATTTGCCTTCCTGTACACTTTCCAAACATTCTACAACCTCTAGAAGTTGGGCTGTTTGGTCATCTTTTCCGTAGCTATAGCAACGAGCTGGATATATAGGTTAGAAAAGAAGGCAATACAATTGAGAAAGGACAGTTTTATAAGTAAGTCCACCTGCTATATCACTCTATACTCCAGTCTAATGCTTTCCTACAGACTTGTCACACGAGTTAGAGCTGTAGCATATACCACGAATAACATCTTGAGTGCCTTTAAGGCAACTGGGATCTGGCCTCTTATCCTGCACAAGGTATTTATTGGCCAGTCACGAAATATTACTCAATTTGAATCCCAGCCAGCCACTCCCACTCCACTGCTCAGTGCAACCCCCAGACAGCCCAGAGCTGTAAGCTGATTTGCTTGCAGTGCACTTCACCTTGTCACTTGCCAATCACCTTCCTCTCTCAAGCAGAAGGCTCATATAGTACAGCTGGGAAGGTCAGCTCAGAGTGTACTTGCAGATACAGAATTAGAAGACATCAGCAAAATGTATTTTAGTCACTGGGAGCCTCCAGGAGTGTCTGAGAGAATGTGGAGTGTAAACTTAACAGCGTCAATTTCAGGGGAGTATCAGACCCTAGGAGGGCATTCCGGCCAGCCTTGGGAGTAACTGGGATAACTGATAACTGGTACAAGAGTGCCATGGCACATCAGCAAAAAAACATTTCCGTCCGGGCGGAATGGCTCCGTCAGAGTGGACGCGCTCCGTCAGAGCCGTCAGAGACACCCCGGTGGCGGATTACTCCGCACCTGGCGTCAATACCGCGCGTCGCGTTGCATATCGCCCTCCGATCGCAGTTTCGCAGTTTCTTCTCGCTCTGTCGGTCTCCTATTTTAAACAAACACTCTGGTGTTGTGGGCAACTGTGACCATACGTCGGAATGGGTTCATTGGGTACACGCTTGCATCGGGATTGCAATGCAATGGGTGACGCTGCGAAAATCTCTCCTCGCGTTCCTTCTACGTTAATCTCGAGGAGCGTAGGAAGAAGGTGAGAAGATATGATACTACCCGGCCGTGAGGATCCACGCAATTGCGTGGATCCAAATCTCAGACGGAGCGAGTGAGACTAAAAGTTGGGAAAGATAGAGTGTGTATTTTCGTTGTATGACAAGATGAGATGAAAATGAAATGCTGTCTATCTACCCCGGGGTCTCCCGAAATATATACTCCACGTCGCTCATTCCACCTCCGTTACCCCGGTATCTCCGTACACCCACCGTCGCTTCTTAACAATATACTTGGAGGCCGTGATCGAGCCAGTTTTAGAGATGCACTTGGAGGCCGAGATCGAGTGAACTGAGAGATGCACTTGGAGGCCGTGATCGATCGAGTTTGGAGATGCACTGGGAGGCCGTGATCGATCGAGTTTTGGAGATGCGCTGGGAGGCCGTGATCGATCGAGTTTGGACATGCACTTGGAGGCCGAGATCGAGTGAAGTCAGAGATGCACTCCGAGGGTGTGACTAAGCGAGATTGGAGATGCACTTGCAGGGTATGATCGAGCGAGATTGGAGGAGTACTTGAAGGCGGTCGATTTGGAGGGAGGCGCGACGGCAGCTGAGTCTCTATTCATTGGTTAACTTGTAATTGTGGGAATGTAGAGAGTTGAGTACAACGTCCGCCGGGAGATGAGAAACTGGCTGGGAGCGGGAGACTGTCGATCTTGGGATGATGCTGTACTTGGTGTATGCTGTACTCTGTGTTTACTCATGATTATGGCATGGAGAGATAGAGAGGGATGACTTAACTTCGTGTTCTTAGGTGATGGTAGAGTTGAGCACAAGAAAGAGAGAGATCAGAGGAG
>Ga0307515_10005885_pt1 | contig 24748 bp, 21 predicted proteins | sample 17_EM_MG_FD_194513 | JGI IMG/M metagenome (GOLD analysis project Ga0307515, IMG submission 194513) | Populus trichocarpa ectomycorrhiza microbial communities from riparian zone in the Pacific Northwest, United States - 17_EM | ecosystem: Host-associated > Plants > Roots > Unclassified | place... | reverse complement strand
GTGACGATCGCCTGGCAGATCCAGTTTCTCAAGCGCATCGACTACGGCTACCCGGTCGACGGGCTGATCACCGCCAAGCTGCCGAATGGTTTGGGCAAGGCCGAGGTGGACAGCTTCGCGGCCGCACTGCAGACGCTGCCCGAGGTGCGCAGCGTGGCGCGCAGCAGCGCGTCCAGCGCCAACCGGCCCTTTGCGATGCCCAACGGTGAGAGCCTGATGCTCGGCACGCGGCTGGTCGGTGCGACGTATTTCTCGACGCTGCAGCTCGGCGCGCAAGCCGGCCGCGTGTTCGACGCGCGCCAGGACGGCGGTGAGTCGCGCGACGTGGTGGTGCTGAACCGGCAGGCCGCGGTGCGCCTGGGCTATGCAGAGCCGTCGGCCGCGGTGGGCCAGTTCATCCGCATGGAGGGCAAGGAGGTGCAGGTCGTGGGCATCGCCCAGGACGTGCGCAACGGCTTCACCGCCGGCCAACCGCGCCCGCTGGTCTATGCGCTGTCGGATGCGGCGCCGGACCTGACCATCCGCACCAATGCGAGCTTCGATGCTGCGCAGGCTGCGGTGACGAAGGTCTGGCAAGAGCATTTCCCGGCGCGCTACCTGGCCATGCGCGAGCTGCGTGCGCAGCTCGAAACCAACGCCGGCGGCCCGATGGCGGTGCTGCTGACCTGCGTGGTCGTTGCGATCGTGATCGTGCCGTTGGCAGTGTTCAGCATCTACGTGCTGTCGGCCGTGGTGGTGCAGCGGCGTGCACGCGAGTTCGTTGTGCGCAAGCTGTACGGTGCCCGGCAGGGCGACATCGCCAAGCTGCTGCTGCGCGAGTTCGGCCTGCTGCAGGGGATCGCCGCGGTGCTCAGCCTGCCGCTGGCCTATTTCGTCGGCCGGTCGTTCGTCGAGCGATTTGCCGACCAGGCGGGGATCGGCCTGTGGGCGGTGCTGGCGGCGCTGGCCGGGGCTTTGCTGATCACCGGCATCGCGACCTTCCGCCACATCTTTGCGGCGTCGCGGCTGCCACCGGCGGCGGTGTTGCGCGCGGGCTGACGCTTGAGGTTGGCGGGGCGCTGCGCGCGTCCCGCCGCCGCGCTCACGCCGGCCGCATCAGCGTCTCGTCGTTGAAGAAGCCCACCAGGCGCGCGATGCCTTCGTCGATCTCTTGCGGGGTCAAGTAGCTGCAGGCCAGCCTCAGCTCATGGCGGCCACCGCCGGTCAGGTAGAAGCTGCTCATCGGCGTCCACAAGACGCCGTGCTGTTCGGCACACCGCTTCAGCAAGGCCTCGTCGGCGATCACCGGCAGTCGCACGCGCACAAAGAAGCCACCCTGCGGCGCCTGCCAGACGATGCCGCGCTCGGCGGCCTGCTCGGGCGGCAGCGCCTGCGCCAATGCAGCGAGCAGGTGCCGCAGGTTGCGTTGGTACAGGCGCGCCTTGTCGATGCCGACGGCGGCGAGCGAGCCGCCGTTTTCCAGCATCATGCCGCCGACGATGGCCTGGCAGATCGGCGAGGTGTTCACCGTCAACATGCTCTTGACCAGCGTCAGCTCGTCGGCCAGCAAGCTGGCCTCGCCATTGGCATTGATCACCGGTTGGTCGGCGACCATGAAGCCCACGCGCACGCCGGGCAGGCAGATTTTGGCGCAGGTTGCGAGGTAGACCACGCGTTGGTGCGTGTCGAGCGACTTCAGCGTGGGCAGCTTGTGATCGGCCTCGGCGGTGAAGCCGTAGGCGTTGTCTTCGAGCAGCAGGAAGTCGTGCTCATCGGCCAGCGCGAGCAGGGCGTGGCGCGTGGCCAGCGACATCAGCGTGCCGCTTGGGTTGGAGAAGTCGGGTGCCACGTAGAGCGCGCGGATGCGTTGGCCGGCTTGGCGTGCTGCGGTGCAGGCGCGCGCAAGCGCGGGCATGTCCACGCCGCCGTCAGACTCACTGATGGCCACCGGTTCGATGCCGAGCACACGGGCCGCGCCTGAGATGCCAACGAAGCAGGGCTCGACGACGGCGAGCAGGTCTTCGGGCGTCGGGCACAGCACCCGCAGCGCGAGCACCATCGCTTCCTGGCAACCGACCGTGACGACGATGGCGCGCGGGTCGACGCTGATGCCTTCGTCCAGCCGCAGCGAATGGGCGAGCAGGCCGTTGACGATGCCGCGTGCCGGCCCGTACTGGTACAGCAGGCGCGTGGCGCGCTGCTCGGTCAGGCCGCGGTCTTCGACCAGGTGGCGGCGGTAGCGCTCGAGGTAGCGGCCGACGTCGAGGTTGTCGAAGAAGCTGGCGTGCGGCGCGCCCGGCGCGAACGAGATGGCGTCGGGGTAGCGGTCGATCACCTCGTTGAGAAAGTTCAGCGCGCCCATGCCGGGGTCGTCGAGGGCGGCCAGCAAGGCGGCCTTCTGCAGGCGGGCGCCACCGGTGTCGGCGTGGCTCGGGATCAGGGTCGAACTCATGCGGCGGCTACTTTCTGAAGAACGTCTTGGCTGTACAGGCGTTGCCCCTGCTCGAGCGCGAACTGGGCCATGTAGGTACGGAAGGTGTCGAGCGGTTCTTCACACAACACCAGCATGCGTCGGTTGGGAATCACCGCCGGGCTGGCCAGCGCGGCGAGGCGGGCCTCGATCGCGGCGTCCATCTGCGCCGGCTCGACCACCTCGTCGAACAGCGCTGCGGCGTCGGGCTCGCGCGCGAAGACGCGCCGGCCGGACAGGATGATCTGGCGCGCCAGGCGGGCGCCGGCGATGCGTGGCAGGCGCAGGTTGGCGACACCCGGGACGATGCCTTCTTGTGCGGCGGGCAGGGCGAAGTAGCTGTCGGCGGCGGCGATGATGTGGTCGCAGGTCAACAGCAGTTGCGCACCGCCGCCGATCGCGAAGGCATCGACGGCCGCGACCCAGGGTTTCATGACCGTGCGGAACTCGTCGCTCGCGCCGTCACCGTCGACACGAACGCGCAGGCCGTGCAGCAGCTTGTTGAGCGTGCCGAACTCGCGTCGCAGCAGGAAGTCGGCATACGAGATCTGGCCGCGGTGCAACTCTTTCAGGTTGATGCCGGCGCTGAACACCCGGCGGCCTCGGTAACGTGGGTGGGTCATCTCTCCGCCGCGCAGCAAGCCGACGCTGAGGCTGTCGTCCAGCAGCGCAATGTCGACGGCGGTTTCGAACTGGTCGATCAGCTCGTCGTCTTCGGCGTTCAGGCAGGCCGGGTTGTGGAAGGTGAGATGTGCTGCCGGGCCGCGCGCTTCGAGCGCCACCTTGCCCAGGTGCAGGCGACGATCGCGCTGAAAGGCGGGCAGCAGTTCGAGCGCCGCGGCTGTGGGTTGCAGCAGGCGGGTGACGAGGTCCAGGCCGATCTCGGGGTCGCGCAGCAGCTCGCTGAAGAACAGCGCCTGGTCGATCTCCAGGCCTTCCTTGTCGCGCTGCAGTTGGTGCCGTTCGTCGGCGAGTTGCGCGGGCGTCGGTAGCAAACCCGGAAAGCGCGCGGCCACTTGCGCCGATAGGGCAGACAACGAGACATGGCCGGTCAGCGGCGCGATGAGCGTGCGATGGATGTTGTGCGCATGGCAGCGAAGAAAGGCCACCCGGCTGCGCCGGCTGGCGGCGTGGAGCTGGTCCACGACCGCCTGCTCGCCAGCCGATCGTTCAGCCTTGGACGGCAGCCGCCGCGCCAGCGCGGCACCCTCTTCAACGAACTGCCGCAACGCGACGGCGTCTTCATTCAGGTGCCCGCCGTACACGGGTGAAAACGATGCCCACGACAGGCTGGCACGCTCGAGATCAGCAATCGAATCGGTCGACATGGGCAGTGGACTTCCGGCAAATGCAACGCTGGGGTGAGTCAATGCAAATGCGGGGAAGAACACCAGTGCCTTTCGTCACGCCGCCGGTCGTTCGCGACGCGGCATCGTGCTCGCGTTTTCCCACTGCCTCGGACCCATGGACAACACGTGTGTCGACTACGAGAAGAAGGACGGGGTGGCCTGGGTCACCTTGAACCGTCCGCACGTCCTGAATGCGTTGAGCCTGCGCACGCACGAGGAGCTGGCGGCGATCTGGGACGACTTCGAGCGTGACGACACACTTCGCGTGGCGGTGCTGTCCAGCCATGGCGGGCGCGCCTTCTCGGTCGGGCAGGACTTGAAGGAACTCGCCGCGCGCAACGAGGGCGGCGCGCCGCCTTCATCGTTCGGCAGCCGCGGCCTTCCGGGCTGGCCGCGCTTGACGGAGCGTTTCTCGCTCACCAAGCCTGTCGTCGCCAAGGTCGCGGGTTATGCGATTGGCGGTGGCTTCGAGCTGGCCCTGGCCTGCGACCTGATCATCGCGTCGGACGATTCGAGCTTTGGGCTGCCCGAGGCCACGCTGGGGCTGATCCCCGGCGCGGGCGGGTTGTTTCGGCTGCCGCGCCAGATCCCCCCCAAGATCGCAATGGGCTACTTGATGACCGGGCGCCGCATGTCGGCGGCGCGCGCCTACGAACTGGGGCTTGTCAACGAGGTCGTGTCAGCAGATCGTCTCGATGAATGTGTCGCCGGCTGGGTGGCCGATCTGCTGCGCTGCGCACCGCTGTCGCTGCGCGCCATCAAAGAGGTTGCGACCCGCGGGGCCCACCTGAGCGTCGAGCAGGCTTTCAACACCGAGTTCGAGTGGGAGACGGTGCGGCGCCACAGCGCCGACTGCCAGGAGGGCCCGCGAGCGTTTGCGCAAAAGCGCGCGCCGCGCTGGCGCGGCGAATGAAGGGGCGGCCTAATCGGCCGCCGGAACACCAGCAAAGGGAACTGATGAACACTCGATCTACCGCAGTCGCGCCGCCCACCAGCTCAAGCCTGTGGGTGCACCTGGGCGTGCTGCTCGGGCTCATGCTGGTGACGATGGCGGGGCTGCGCCACGTGGCCGCGCCGACGCCGAATGACGCGCAGGCCCATGACTTCGCGCTGCCACGGGCGATGCAAGACGTGGCCCGCATTGCCGCCGCGCCGCACCCATCGGGCACTGAAGAACACGCGGTGGTGCGTGACTACCTGCTGGAGCGGCTGCGCGCGCTGGGGCTGGAGCCGCAGGTTCAGTCGGGCACGGCGGTCACGTCAGAACATCGCGCAGTCGGCCGCGTCGAGAACATCGTCGCGCGACTGCCCGGCACGACCCCAGGCAAGGCCATGCTGCTGGCGGCTCACTACGACTCGGTGCCTGGCGCGCCTGGTGCCGCCGACGATGGCGCTTCGGTCGCGGCGATTCTGGAAACCCTGCGCGTGCTGAAGGCCGGCCCTCCGCTGCGCAACGATGTCGTCATCCTGTTCAGTGATGGTGAAGAGGTGGGCCTGTTGGGCGCGAGCCTGTTCGCGCGCCAGCACCCGTGGGCACGCGATGTGGGCGTGACCTTCAACTTCGAGTACCGCGGCAACTCGGGCCCGGTGTGGATGTTCCAGACCGGCGACCGCAATGGCCAGCTGATCCGCGAATGGCAGTCGGCGCTACCGCAAGGCCCGGGCAGCTCGCTGCTGAACGAGGTCTACCGCGTGATGCCCAATGACACCGACTTCACGCTGCTGAAGGCACTGGGCCCGGGCTTGAATTTCGCGGCGGCCGAGAACTACAACAGCTACCACACCGCGCTGGATTCGGCTGATGCGCTGGACCCGTCGACGTTCCAGCAGCAAGGCGACATCCTGGTCGCATTGACGCGCCACTTCGGAGCAATGCCGCTCGACAAGCTGGCCGCGGACGACGACGTCGTCTACTTCGACGTCCCGGGCCTCGGGCTGGTGCAGTACAGCACCGGTGTGGCGGTGGCGGCCGCGGTGGTGGTGCTCGCCCTCTTCGTGGCGACGATAGCGCTGGCGTTGCGGCGGTCGAAGGTTCGCGCAGCGCGTCTGGGGCTCGCGACGCTGATCGTGCTGCTGGCCAGCGCGCTGTTGGCCGGCCTGTGCCAACTGGCGTGGTTCGGTCTGCTGCTGGTTCACCCGGGCTACCAGTTGTCGGCGCACGGCAGCACCTACAACGGCGGTTGGTACCTGGCGGCGTTCGGCGTGCTGAGCGCCACGGCGTTCGTCATGCTGCTGCGCGTGCTGCGGCGCCGCTTCGAGTTCATGGAGTTGACGCTGGCCGCGCTGATGGCGCCGGTGGTTCTGATGGTCGTGACGCTGGTGGCGGCGCCGGGTGCGTCCTTCCTGTTCACCTGGCCGTTGCTGGCCGCCGTGGCGGCGCTGTTGGCCACCCAGCTGGTGCCGAAGGTGGCCCAGTCGGAACGGGTGACCACGCTGCTGGCGCTGGTGGCCGCGGTCCCGGCGCTGCTGCTGTTCGTGCCGCTGATCCATCTGCTCTATGTGGCGCTCACACCCGCGCTGCTGGCGGTGACGATCGTGGCGGCGACGCTGCTGTACGGCATCACCAGCCCCTTGCTGCTGGGGCTCGGCTCATCGCGCTGGTTGGTTCACGCTGGCTGGTTCGCCGCCGCGGCGTTGCTGGTGGGCGGCGCCTGGACCTCAGGCTTCGACGCGCAGCACCCGCAGCCGGAGAACCTGCTCTTCGCCCAGTCTGCCGACTCGGGCGAGGCCTGGCTGGTCTCCGAAAACGACGAGCTGGATGCCTGGACGCGCGACCTGTTTGGTGCCGGGATGAAGCGTACGGCGCTGAAGTCCGTCTTCGGGCCTAGCGCCGAACCGGTGTGGGCGAAGCCGGTGCCGCCGCTGTTCGACAAGGCCCCGGTCGTCGATGTGCGCAGCGACCGCGTCGAAGGTGGACAACGCGTGCTCGAGTTGGACGTGCGCTCCGGCCGGCAGGCGCCGCGCGTGCAGGTGAGCGTGGATGGTGCGGCCGTGCAGCAGGCCGAGGTGCAGGGCGAGCCCTACACCCGCAGCGAGACGCCGAAGTGGCGCGTGAACGCGTACGCGATGGGCAGCGAGCCGGTGCGCATCACGCTGCGCGTGAAGGCGGGCACGCCGTTCGCGGTGCGTGTGCGCGACATCAGCTTCGGCCTGCCGCAAGCCCTGGGTCCGCGGCCCGAGGGCCTGGTGGCTCAGGCCTTTGGCAGCAGCGACACGCTGCAGGTGGCGAAGGTGGTCAAGTTCGATTGAGCCCGGCTGCGGTGCCGGCGGCGCTCAGTCTTCTGCGGAAGGCGCGGTAGCCGGCACGCGCCGCAAGCTGGCCAACGTGTGGCGCAGCTCAGGCAGCGGCGGTGCAAAGAGGTGGCGCGTGGACTTGTAGGGCAGCACGCGCCCGCTCGACAGCGTCGCATGGATGTCGGTGACCGGAAAGTCCGAGCCATCGTCCCATCGCAGGATGCGCACCCGCGCGTCGCCATAGTCGATCGGGATGCACGGCAGGTGGGTCAGCCGCAGCAAGCGGGCCGCATGCCATCGGTGGTTGCCGTCCATGATGATGCCGGTGCTCCGCTCGATCGGAATCGGCGTCGTCCAGTGCCCGGCTTGCGCGATGCGCGCCGCGAGCCGCTCGACATCGGCGGGGTCGACCTCCTCCGACGCGCGCAGCAGGGCGTGTTCGGTCAGGACGCAGTCGTAGTGCAGGCGCGAATCCATCAGGCGTCTCTGGATGCAGAGTTCGGAAACCGCTCGGCGGCCATCACGCATCGCTGCATGCGCGCTGCGTTAGACCGCCGGCAATTCAGTCGCCCTTGCGCGCGATCATCACGCAGGCATCCGAGCCGTCGACCTTGACGACGCGGAAGCTGGCGAAGCCGGCCTCGCGGCTCCAGCGCTCGAAGTCGGCTTCCGGGTAGGTCATGCCGCTGCCCGAAGCGAGGTTGGCGAAGTACAGCGACAGCACTGCCGGCCACACGGGCCCCGTTTCGCTGTCGTTGCACACGGTCTGGTTGATCAGCACGTGGCCACCTGCGGGCAGGTAGGCGTGGGCCTGCACCAGGGCCTTGCGGATGAGGTCTTCGGAAAAGATCTCGAGGAAGGCCGAGAAGAGAATGCAGTCGGCGTCCGCCGGCCAGGCGCCCGCAAACGCATCACCACCGGCGAAGGCGACACGCTCTTGCGGGTTGGCTGAGGATTGCTGACGGCCGACCTCGGCAACTGTCGGCAGGTCGAGCACGGTCACGCGAGCGGCTTCGAAGTGCGAGGCGATGCCGCGCGCGGTCGTGCCGTCGCCACCGCCCACATCCAGCACGTGTTTGAAGGCGGGCAGGGTTTCGAGCGCGGCCACCAGCAGCGGCATGCGACGGTTGCGCACCGTTTCGCCGCGTGCATGGGCGAAGTCGGCCTCGAGGCGTGGATGCGAGGCCAGGCGTTCATACAGCGTGTCGCCGGCACCGGGCAGCACATCGAGGCCCGCGTTGCTGCCTTCGCGCAGCGATCGGGTCAGGTGGGCCCAGGACGGCAGGTAGACCTGGCGAATCCAGTCGAAGTCGACCGGCAGCGTGGGGGCCGCGGCCAGGAAGCCGTCGAGCCGGTAGCGGCCGCTGGACTCGTCGCGGCTGAGCAGCCCGAACGCGCAGGCCGCCAGCAGCAGCAGCCGGACCGAGTGCGTGGGAATGCCGAGACCCAGGCGGATGTCGTCCGCCGTCAATTCGACCTTCGAATTGTTCTCGAACAGTTTGTCGAGACCCAGTTCGCGCGACGTCCTCAGAACCTGGAAATAGACGTAGTCAAAGGAGCGGTAGCCTAGTGTTTCATCGGATCGCATATCGGACCAGTGCTTGAGTGAGGTGATTGAAATGGAGGTCACCGATCAGGTCATCGATTGCCGTGTCTTCAGGCAAAAGCGCACCGGCCCGCGCCAATGGTGGCTGCAGCAAATTCGCATATCGATTCCCTGGTTGGGGTTGCCCCGCGCGTGGCCGCGCTCGTCGTGTTCTCCCCGTGACTGCGAGAGAAAAAGAGCAGAGCTGGCGGCGTTTTACCGACCGGGTTTGACCCTGTCAATCCAGTGTCGCCGCGTTTCGGTGTTGATGTTTGGGGGTGTCGATTCTTCAACCGAGGGGGTGCTCGCAACGCCCCGCGAATGAGCCACGCGCCAGTGGTATTCGCCGCTTCGAAAATCTCTCGGCCGCCTGTTCAGCGAGAGTTATCGGCGCACGTGCAACACATGACCTTTGTCACTGGTTTGCCGCGGCGGGTATCGATTAAAAGATTCAATAAACCGGCGGCGGAGAAACTCAAGTCGAGTGTCTGAGCAGCGGCAGATCCAGCAACTGCTCCGATACCGTCGGTACAGCCTGTTTAAGAGTTAGGCTCGGCACGTCGCCTTGCTGCGACTCGCTGCACACGGCGAGCAGATGATGCGGCGTCGGCTTGAACTGCCAGAACAACCAGCGTTCGGCTTCGTGCGCGAAAGGCGCGTCGATCGACAGGCCCACGCTTTGCGTGTCGGGCAAGTGGATGCTGAAGCGATCCAGCGGAAGCGACAGGCCCTCGCCGCGGGCCTTGATGTACGACTCCTTGAAGGTCCAGTACTCGCCGAATCGTTCGGCTCGCATAGACGCCGGCGCGCGGGCGAAGGCCTCGCGCTCGGTGGGCGAAAAGAAGTTCGCGACGACCTCGTCAGGCTCGTCGAGCAGGGGCAGGGTTTCGACATCCACACCCAAGGCGCGGTGGCGGCACACGGCCACGACGACCAGGCCGCGCGTGTGCGAGATGTTGAAGCACAAGCCTTCAGCCTCGCGACAGTGCTCGACGATCGATGGCGCGATTTCGGGTCTGCCGTGGGCGGTGGGGGCAAACAACCACTCGTGCGGTGCGACTGGTGCATAGCGCGACAACACCGTGCGCACCAGGGCGCGCGTCACCAGGTAGCGATGTTGATCGGCCGCGGCACGAAAGCGTTGGTGCTGCAGATGCTCGGGCTCACCGAGCAGCAAGGCCAACCGGCGCAGCAACAAGGGGTCGGTGATCTCGGCCTCGAAGGCGAGCCAAAGATCGATGCTCGGCGCAGAGGCTGGCGAGAGGCGAGGCGAAGCGTCGATCGGCACCGGTCCGATGTTAAGTGCGCCGTGGGTGGGTGATGCGCCGGGTCAGGCGCGCCGCGACGCTGCGTTCAGCAAAGGGCCGAAGCCGATCAATGGAACGATTCGGGATCCAGCGTGCAGCGCGCACTGACCAGGGTCTGCGCGTCGCGGCCGTCGGCGGTGGTGGGCCACTCGCTGCGTGCTTCGAAGATGGCCGAGCCGCGCGTGATGCATTGTTCGCGTGGCGTGGCCAAGTCGACTTCGATGCCCTTGGGGGTGGGCCGCATCACATAGGCGGCCAGGGCCGTGGCTTCCACCAGCGCCAAACCGGCGACCAACCACACCCATTTGCGGGACGTGGGGCGGGTCTTGTCAAGAAACAGCGTGCGCATGGGGGGCCAGGGTCAATACAGCTCGGGAGGCCCGGATTCTGCGGACGCGGGGCCGGGGCGTATCTCCCTCGATTGGGGGAGGCCCCGGTGTTTCGCCGCCCTTTTCTAGGGGGAATGGCCGGTCAGGCGTAACGACTTGTCAGAGATTACGCCCGGCCATCACGCCGCCGTCCACGTCCCACACCGCGCCCGTCACCCAGGCGGCCTGGTCCGACAGCAGGAAGGCGACGACGTTGGCCACGTCGTCGGCGGTGCCGATGCGGCCGATCGGGTGAAAGCCGTTGAAGCCCTGCAGCGCGGCGTGCACGTCGGCCTTCGGAATGAAGCCTTCGTACACCGGCGTTTCGACCACGGCCGGCGAGACCGCGTTGACGCGGATGCGGTGCTCGGCCAGCTCCATCGCCAGGTGCTGGGTCAGCGCGTGCAGGCCTGCCTTGGCCATTGAATACGCCGACGAGGGGGTGGCCTTGATCGCCTGCTGCGCCCACATCGACCCGATGTTGACGATCGCACCAGGGCGCCCGGCGGCGACCATCTGTGCCGCCACCTGCTGGGTGATGAAGAAGGTGGCGCGGTTGAGGGCGTGGTACTGGTCGAAGTCTTTCTCGGTGTGCTCGAGGAAGGGCTTGGGGAAGAACACGCCCGCCGCGTTGACCAGCAGGCTGATGTCGCGGTGTTCTTCGCTCAGGTGGTGCAGCAGCTGCTGCACGCCTTCGCTGCGGCTAATGTCGGCATTCACAGCCGCGACCGGGCCGAGTGGCTGCAACTGGCGCAGCGCCTCGGCCGTCTTGGCAGGCTGCCGCCCGACGATCACGGCGCTGCCGCCACGCTCCAGCACCTGGCGCGCGGTGGCCAGGCCCATGCCGCTGCTGCCGCCGACGACGAGCAGCTTGTGGCCCGAAAAGACTTTGTCCATGAGATTCTCCTGAAAATGTCTACCAACCAATTGGTAGACTGTTGCGATAAAAAAAGGCGGGGCTCAAACCCAGCAAGAAGAGGCGGGCTCAAACCCGCACCGTCGACAAAAAGGCCTCGGCCACGTCGGCCGGGCTTCGGGGGGAACGCAAGCCACGGCCGACCACCATCGCCCCTTCCAGGGTGCACAGGTAGGCCTCGGCCAGCGCGCGGGCGTCCGGCGAGGGCCGGATCAACCCGGCCTGCTGGCCGGCAAGAAAGGTCGAGGCCAGCCAATCGATGTTGGCCTCGAAGAAGCGCCGCACCTCGCTGGCCAAGGTTTCAGGCAGCGAGTCGGCTTCGGCGCCCAGCATGCCGCACAGGCACAGGCGCCGGTTGTGGGCAAAGGTTCGCTCGAACAGCGCGGCATAGGCGGCCAAGCGCTCGGGTGCTTTCGGCAGCCGCCCTTCGATGCCCAACAGCTGCTCGCGAAAGCGATGCGTGTAGCGCTGCGTCACCACCGCCACCAGCTCGGCCTTGGTCGGGAAGTGGTGGTGGATGCTGGGCTTCTTGATGCCGACCAGCTGCGCCACGTCGTCGTACGAAAAACCGGTGTAGCCACGCTCCTGCACCAGGCCTTCAGCGGCGTCGACCACCTTTTCGGCGGTGGCGGAGATCTCGGAGAAATGCTTCATGTGGCTGCCTGAACTACCGACTACTTGGTAGGCATCATAGCAGCGATGTTGTCGTCGTCAACAGCACTTCGCGCGGAGACGGGGCTCGCCCAAAGCCAACGTTGATGTCAGATCGACGCGGCGGCCGAATGGCGTGCCGCGTGAGCTTGCACGGCGTGTGCGATCTGTGCCGGCGGCAGCGCATGGCTGGCAGCCGGGAAGCGGCGCTGCGCCAGCATCTGCTTCATCACCACCGAGCGCATCAGCCAGCCATAGCAGTAGCGGTACCCGTGGCTGTTGGGGTGGAAGCCGTCGACAGCGAAAAAGTGTTCGCGCTGGCGGGCGAGCACGTCGCGGTGGGCTCCACCATGGAAGCCGACGAACTCCACGTCGTGCTTCCTCGCCAGGCGGTGGAAGAGTTCGCAGGCCAGGCGCGAGCGGCGCGACAGCCACCAGCTGAAAGGCGCGCGAAACAATGGCGCCAACCCGACGTCGCCCGGGCCGATCCAGATGACGCGTTGACCGGCTTCGTGCAGGCGAGGCAGCAGCGCTTCGGCCGTTTGCTGCATCACGGTGAGGCTGGGGCTGCGCAGGATGTCGTTACCGCCCACGTGCAGCAGCACCAGGTCGAAACGCGCGCCGGGGTGATGGCTCAGGCGACGCAATTGGCTCGGCACATCGCCCAGCGTCGCGCCTGACACGCTGAGGTTGACGACCTCGGCGCCTCGGCACTCGGCGGCCAGTAGCCCGGCAATGGATTGGGTCGGGCATTCGGCGCCGATGCCGACGCCGGTGCTGTCACCGAGGATCAGCACGCGGCGCTGGGCGCGCAGGGCACGGTATTGATAGGGCCGGCGCGGCGGCGCGGCGTCCGCATCGCGCAATGCGCGTCGCACCCGCAGCGCCTGGTCGGTGCTGATGGCCGCCAGCACGCCCAAGGCGCACAGGCTGGCGATTTGGCAGACCGTGCCGAGGCCGGCCTTCGAAAAGAATGAGGCCATGGCGCCCGTCCCTCCGGCGTTGCCAGGCTGCGCTCAGACGCGGCGGCCAGTGATGAGTTGGAACAGCACGATCACGACGGCGGCGACCAGCAGCAGGTGCAGCAGCCCGCCCGCGGTGAAGGCGGTCAGCGACCCCAGGATCCAGAGAGCGATCAAGATGACGGCGATGGTGTACAGCACGATGATCTCCTGCGTGTGACGAACAATGCTGTCACCGTAGCTGCATCGCGCTTCCGGGGCTGTCGGTCGCCAGCGTCTACGCGCGTAGGACCATGCCGCACGAAGTTGCAAAGGCTCGGCGGACACCGCAGTGAGCGTCGCCACCCGCCGCGATGGGCGGGGGCGATCAACCCGCGAAAGGATTCGCCGGTCGGCCGGTGGCGCTGGTCTCCACCGCGAAGAGACCACCGGCCAGCGGCTGGGCCTGCAGCTGCGAATCGCTCAGCTCGAAGCGTGCGCTGGTGATGAACAGCGTGCGCAGGTCGGGCCCGCCGAACGCGACATTGGTGATGTGGTCGGTCGGCAGCTTCACGCGCAACAGTTCTTCGGCGCTGTCGGGGTCGTGGCAGGTGACGCAAGCGGCGCCCCAATGCGCGATCCACAGCCGGCCGTCGGCGTCGGTGGTCATGCCGTCGGGGTAGCCGTCGCCTTTGGCAAAGCGCAGCCAAGGGCGTTGGTTGGTCAGCATACCGCTGGCAATGTCGAAGTCGAACGCGTGGATCTGCTGGTGCACGGTGTCGTTGAAGAACATCGTGCGCTGGTCGCGCGACCAGGTCGGGCCGTTGGTCACCACGAAGCCGGCGTCGAAGACACGGCTGCCCAGGCCGTTCGCGTCGAAGCGGTACAGCGCGCCGGTCGGCGCTTTGCAGCCGAAGTCCATGCTGCCGGCCCAGAAGCGGCCTTGCGCGTCGCACTTGCCGTCGTTGAAGCGGTTGGCTTCGCGCTCGGGTTCTGGCTCGTGCAGCCGCTGCAGCCCGCCCGATTCGGGGTTGAACAGCGCCAAGCCGCGGCGCAGCGTGATGGCCAGGCCCGGTGCGTTCGCACGCTCGGCCACCGCGCTGATCGTTTCATCGAAGGCCCAACTGCTTTGCCCGCCGTCGGCCAGGCGCCAGCGGTGCAGCTGGTGGCCGAGGATGTCGACCCAGTACAGCGCCTGCTCACGCTCGGACCAGCAGGTGCCTTCGCCGAGCGTGGCGCCAGCGGGCCAGAGGCATCGGGGTTCGGACAGCAGGGTCGGCGCGGGCTGTTTCATGGTCGATCGATCTGCTCAGGGCGAACGGTTGGGATTGTTCCAGGCGCGCGCAGCGTCGCCGCCCGTCAAGTGGCGTGCGCGGATCTGGCTTTGCCAGTCCGCTGCGCGAGCCCCCTTCCGGGGGCAGGCCCCCGGAAGGGGCCGTGGGGGCCAACATTCAGTGCGAATCTCTGGGCACCGCGGCGCCGCTGCCACCGACCAAAAAGTCGAGGTCGGCGCCCAGGTGGGCTTGCTGCACATGCTCGACGTACAGCTTGTACCAGCCGCGTTTCGGCACGTCCGGCGCCACCCATTCTGCGCGGCGCCGTGCCAGCTCTTCGTCGCTGACCTCCAGATGCAGCCGGCGGCCCGGCACGTCCAGCTCGATCATGTCGCCGTCGCGCACCAGCGCCAGCGGCCCACCGGCCGCCGCCTCCGGCGAGGTGTGCAGCACCACGGTGCCGTAGGCGGTGCCGCTCATGCGCGCATCGGAGATGCGGACCATGTCGGTGATGCCCTTGCGCAGCACCTTGGGCGGCAGCGGCATGTTGCCCACTTCGGCCATGCCGGGGTAGCCGCGCGGGCCGCAGTTCTTCAGCACCATGACGCACTGTTCATCGATGTCCAACGCTTCGTCGTCGATGCGGGCGTGGAAGTCTTCGATGTGCTCAAACACCACTGCGCGGCCGCGATGCTTCAGCAGGTGCGGCGAAGCGGCCGAGGGCTTGATCACCGCGCCATCGGGTGCCAGGTTGCCGCGCAGCACGGCAATGCCGGCGGCCGGCTTGAACGGTTCTTCGAACGAGCGGATGACCTGCGGGTTCCAGCAGCGCGCACCATCGATGTTCTCGCCGATCGTCTGGCCGTTGGCGGTCAGCGCGTCCAGGTGCAGCAGGTGCTTGATGCGGTTCATCACCACCGGCAAGCCGCCGGCATAGAAGAAGTCTTCCATCAGGAAGCGGCCCGACGGCTGCAGGTCGACCAGGCACGGGATCTCGGCGCCGAGCTTGTCCCAGTCTTGCAGGTTCAGCTCGACGCCCATGCGTCCGGCCACGGCCAGCAGGTGGATCACCGCGTTGGTCGAGCCACCGATCGCGGCGTTGGTGCGGATCGCGTTCTCGAAGGCCTGGCGGGTCAGGATCTTCGACATCCGCAGGTCCTGGTTGACCATCTCGACGATGCGGCGGCCGCTCAGCTGCGCCAGGCGGTGGCGCCGCGCATCGACCGCTGGGATGGCCGCGTTCTCGGGCAAGGCCATGCCGAGCGCCTCGACCATCGAGGCCATCGTCGACGCGGTGCCCATCGTCATGCAGCTGCCCTTGGAGCGGTGCATGCAGCTCTCGGCCGCGGTGAAATCCTGCGGCGTCATCTCGCCGGCGCGCACCATCTCGCTCATCTGCCACACGCCGGTGCCCGAACCGATGTCCTGGCCGCGGAACTTGCCGTTCAGCATCGGCCCGCCGGAGATGCCGATCGTCGGCAGGTCGCAGCTGGCGGCGCCCATCAGCAGCGCCGGTGTGGTCTTGTCGCAGCCCATCAGCAGCACCACGCCGTCGATCGGGTTGCCGCGGATCGACTCCTCGACGTCCATGCTGGCCAGGTTGCGAAACAGCATCGCGGTCGGCCGCAGCTGGGTCTCGCCGAGCGACATCACCGGGAACTCGAGCGGGAAGCCGCCGGCTTCGTAGACGCCGCGCTTGACGAATTCGGCCAGCTCGCGAAAGTGGCCGTTGCAGGGCGTCAGCTCGCTCCAGGTGTTGCAGATGCCGATGATGGGCCGGCCGTCGAACATGTCCTCCGGATAGCCCTGGCCCTTCATCCAGCTGCGGTGAACGAACCCGTCGCGATCGGTTCGTCCGAACCAGGCCTGGCTCCGTCGGGCCGGCTTCTTGGGCGCCATTGCATGTCTCCTTGCTCTTGACGCGGCGCATGCTATCCCCGCACACTGATATTAGAAAAATAGAGAAATCAGTTCACCGTATATCCAAAACGACATACATGCAGGATTCACCGTCATGACCACCTCTTCCAGCGACCTCGCCGCCCGTTACCCGAGCCTGCGCGACCGGCGTGTTTTCATCACCGGCGGCGGCTCGGGCATCGGCGCCGCGATGGTCGAAGCCTTCGTCGCCCAGGGCGCGAAGGTTGCCTTCATCGACATTGCCGAGGACGCCAGCGCCGCGCTGGCCGAATCGCTGAAGGCGGCGGGCCACGCCGCGCCCTGGTGGCGGCGCTGCGATGTGCGCGACCTCAACGCGCTGCAATCGACCATCCGCGAGGCGGCGGCCGAACTCGGTGACTTCGAGGTGCTGGTCAACAACGTCGCCAGCGACGACCGCCACACGCTCGAGGCGGTGACGCCCGGCTACTGGGACGAGCGCATGGCGATCAACGAGCGGCCGGCTTTCTTCGCCATCCAGGCCGTGGTGCCGGGCATGCAGCGCCTGGGCAGCGGGTCCATCGTCAACCTCGGCTCGACCGGTTGGCAGACCAAGGGCAGCGAGTACCCGTGCTATGCGATCGCCAAGTCATCGGTCAATGGCCTGACGCGTGGTCTCGCGGCCAGCCTGGGCAAGGACCGCATCCGCGTCAACACCGTGTCACCCGGCTGGGTGATGACCGAGCGGCAGCTGAAGCTGTGGGTCAACGCCGAGGGCGAGCAGGCGATTGCGCGCAACCAGTGCCTGCCCGACAAGCTGCAGCCGCAGGACATTGCCGCGATGGTGCTGTTCCTGGCGGCGGACGAGGGCCGCATGTGCACTGCACAGGAGTTCGTGGTCGACGCCGGCTGGTCCTGAGCGCCATCGACAAGCGGACATTCAAGCCACGTCAGCCATGTCCAACTGCGTGCCATAGATCGCCAGCGCAGCGTTCTTCAGTGCACGCAGCATCACCTTGGCGGCTGGCGACAGCAGCTTGTCGCTGCGGGTGATCAGGCCGAAGGCGTCCATCTTGCAGGGCAGCTGGATCGGCAGCAGCGCGACCATGCCGTGCTCGGCGTAGTAGCGCGCCACGTCGCTGGCCACCACGCCGAGCAGGTCGCTTTGCTGCAGCATCTTGGTCAGGAACAGCAGCGCGCTGGTCTCGACCAGGTTGACCGGCGCATCGAGCCCTTCTTCCTGGAACATCAGCTCGAAGCGGTGCCGCAGCACGCTGCCGGCAGCGGGCACGATCCAGCCTGCGCCGACCAGGTCGCGCAGGCCCAGCTTGGGCATCGCCAGCAAGGGGTGGCCGGGGCGCGCAATGGCCGAGACCGGCTCTTCGACCAGCGCCTCGTAGCGCAGGTCGCTCTTGTCGTGGCGCTCGAACAAGCGGCCGATGACCATGTCGAGCTTGCCCTGGGCCATGCGCTCCATCAGCACGTCGCTGGTTTCGATCTGCAGCGACACGCGCAGGCTCGGGTGCTCCTTCTTCACCTGCGCCACCGCAGGCGGCAGCAGCGTCATGCCGGGGGCGGTGATCGCGCCGACGCTGACCTGGCCGAAGCGGCCGGCCTTCAAGGCCTCGATCTCGTCGTGTGCTTCCGACAGGGTGGCCAGCGCCATGCGTGCGTGGCGGATCATCGTTTCCCCGTACCAGGTCGCCCGCATGCCGCGCGGCAGCCGGTCGAACAAGCGCACTTCCAGCATGTCCTCCAGATCCTTCAGCAGCTTGGACGCGGCCGGCTGCGTCATGTTCAGCACCTGCGACGCCCGGTTGATGTTGCCCTCGTCAGCGAGGGTGACGAGCAGCAGCAGCTGGCGCGTCTTCAGCCGGGCGCGGATGGACCAGTGGGTGGGGTTGGCGGACATATCCAAAATCCTATATGGATTGCCGCCAATAATCTATTAGAAAGTTATCGTTCGACTTCGTACCATCCGCGCCAAATGCGAGCAGCCCGCCGAAGGCCGCCGCACCAAGCGTTCCGTTTTTCGAGCACGCACCACCGATGAAAGAGGAGACAAGCATGACCACCTCACGCCGCACCATCGTCACCACCCTGGCCGCCTCCGCGCTGGCCGCCGGCTTCCCCTTGAGCGCGTTGGCGCAGAAGAAGCTGGTCCTGGGCTTCTCGCAGATCGGCGCCGAAAGCGAATGGCGCACCGCCAATACCGAGTCGATCAAGTCGGCCGCCGCCGCCGCCGGCATCGAGCTGAAGTTCTCCGACGCGCAGCAGAAGCAGGAAAACCAGATCAAGGCGATCCGCTCGTTCATCGCGCAGAAGGTCGACGTGATCGCCTTCTCGCCGGTCGTCGAATCGGGCTGGGAGCCGGTGCTGCGCGAGGCCAAGGCCGCGAAGATCCCGGTGATCCTGACCGACCGCGCGGTCAACGTGAAGGACGATTCGCTGTGGGTCGCCTTCATGGGCTCGGACTTCCTCGAAGAAGGTCGTCGCGCTGGCCGCTGGCTGGTCGAGAAGATGAAAGACGTCAAGGGCGACGTCAACATCGTCGAGCTGCAGGGCACGGTGGGCTCGGCCCCGGCGATCGACCGCAAGAAGGGCTTCGAAGAAATCATCAAGGCCGACCCGAAGTTCAAGATCGTGCGCTCGCAGACCGGTGACTTCACCCGCGCCAAGGGCAAGGAGGTGATGGAAGCCTTCCTGAAGGCCGAGGGCAAGAAGATCAACGTGCTCTACGCGCACAACGACGACATGGCGATCGGCGCGATCCAGGCGATCGAGGAGGCCGGGTTGAAGCCGGCCAAGGACATCACCATCATCTCGATCGACGCGGTCAAGGGCGCCTTCGAGGCGATGATTGCCGGCAAGCTGAACGTCACCGTCGAGTGCAGCCCGCTGCTGGGCCCGCAGCTGATGTCGGCGGTCAAAGACCTGAAGGCCGGCAAGACGCTGCCCAAGCGCATCGTCACCGAGGAGTCGGTGTTCCCGATGGAAGTCGCCGCGAAAGAGTTCCCGAACCGCAAGTATTGAATTGGCCCCCAAGGGCTGAGCTTCGCTCAGCCCGCCCCCCGAGGGGGATCAAGGTGCCCGGCGAAGCCGGTTCACCTTGAGGGCCCCCAAGGATTGAGCTTTGTTCAGCCCGCCCCAGCGAGGAGGATCAAGGTGCTCGGCGAAGCCGGTTCACCTTGAGGGCCCCCAAGGATTGAGCTTTGTTCAGCCCGCCCCAGCGAGGGGTATCAAGGTGCCCGGCCAAGCCGGTTCATCTTGAGCGCTCGACCGCAACAGACATCCGCTTGAAGACGGTCCTTTTCCCACAGGAGACATCGAAGTGAAGAAGTTTGCTCACATGCTGGCCGCAGGAGCGGTGGTGTTCGCCGCGCTGCTGCCCTCGGCCTTTGCGCAGGACAAGGGGCCGGTCGGCATCTCGATGCCGACCAAGTCCTCGGCCCGCTGGATCGCCGATGGCGACAACATGGTCAAGTACTTCAAGGACAAGGGCTACAAGACCGACCTGCAGTACGCCGACGACGACATCCCGAACCAGCTGGCGCAGGTCGAGAACATGATCACCAAGGGCGCCAAGGTGCTGGTGATCGCAGCGATCGACGGCACCACGCTGTCCAACGCGCTGCAGAAGGCAGCCGACAAGGGCGTCAAGGTCATCGCCTATGACCGCCTGATCCGCGGCTCGAAGAACGTCGACTACTACGCCACCTTCGACAACTTCCAGGTCGGTGTGCTGCAGGCGGGCTCGATCGTCGACAAGCTCGGCTTGAAGGCCGGCAAGGGCCCGTTCAACATCGAGCTGTTCGGCGGCTCACCGGACGACAACAACGCCTTCTTCTTCTACGACGGCGCGATGAGCGTGCTCAAGCCCTACATCGACTCGGGCAAGCTGGTCGTGCGCAGCAAGCAAATGGGCATGGACAAGGTCGGCACGCTGCGCTGGGACGGCGCGGTGGCCCAAGCCCGGATGGACAACCTGCTGTCGGCCTTCTACGGCAAAGAGAAGGTGCACGCCGTGCTGTCACCGTACGACGGCCTGTCGATCGGCATCCTGTCGTCGCTGAAGGGCGTGGGTTACTGCACCGCGCAGCAAGCGTGCCCGGTGGTCTCGGGCCAGGACGCCGAGGTGCCGTCGGTCAAGTCGATGCTGCGCAACGAACAAAGCTCGACGGTGTTCAAGGACACGCGTGAACTGGCCAAGGTGACAGTCGGCATGGTCGATGCCATGCTGAGCGGCAAGGCGCCCGAGGTCAACGACACCAAGACCTACAACAATGGCGTCAAGGTCGTGCCGTCGTACCTGCTCAAGCCCATCTCGGTGGACTCGAGCAACTGGAAGGCGGCGCTGGTCGACAGTGGCTACTACAAGGAAAGCCAGCTGCGCTGAACCCGACGGATCGAAGCAGTACCCGCCGCCCCCTCATCAGCCCATGAGCACGCTCTTGCAGATGCGCCACATCCGGAAGACCTTTCCGGGCGTGGTCGCACTCGACAACGTCAACCTGAGCGTGCGGGCGGGCGAGATCCATGCGGTCGTCGGCGAGAACGGGGCCGGCAAGTCGACGCTGATGAAGGTGCTGAGCGGCGTCTACCCGCATGGCTCGTACGAAGGCGAGATCCACTTCGGCGGCGTCGAACGCCGGTTCGGTGGCATCGCCGACAGCGAGCACCTGGGCATCATCATCATCCACCAGGAGCTGGCACTGGTGCCGCTGCTGTCGATTGCCGAAAACATCTTCCTCGGCAACGAGCCGGCGCGGCGCGGCGTGATCGACTGGACCGAAGCGCACCGCCGCTCGCGCGAGCTGCTGGCCAAGGTCGGCTTGAAAGAGTCGACCACTGCCTTGATCAGCGACCTCGGCGTCGGCAAGCAGCAGCTGGTCGAGATCGCCAAGGCTTTGTCCAAGCAGGTGCGGCTGCTGATCCTCGACGAGCCGACCGCGAGCCTGAACGAGACCGACAGCGACGCGCTGCTCGAGCTGCTGCTGGAGCTGAAGCGTCAGGGCATCGCCTGCATCCTGATCTCGCACAAGCTGAACGAGATCGCCAAGGTGGCCGATGCGATCACCGTGCTGCGCGACGGCTCGACAGTCGCCAGCATGGACTGCCGTGACGGCCCGCCGCAGCAGAACGTCATCATCAACCACATGGTCGGCCGCGAGATGGCCGACCGTTACCCGCGCCGCACGCCGAAGATCGGCGAGACGGTGTTCGAACTGCGCAACTGGCGTGTGCACCACCCGCAGCACGCCGAGCGCGAGGTCATCAAGGCTGTCGACCTGACCGTGCGGCGTGGCGAAATCGTCGGCATCGCCGGCCTGATGGGCGCCGGCCGCACCGAACTGGCGATGAGCGTGTTCGGTCGCTCCTGGGGCCGGCGCATCAGTGGCCAGGCGCTGATGAACGGCCGCGAGATCGACGTCAGCACGGTGCAGAAGGCGGTGGCGCACGGCATTGCCTATGTCACCGAAGACCGCAAATCGCTCGGCCTGGTGATGGGTGACAGCATTGCTCGCAACACCTCGCTGGCCAACCTGCCGGGCGTCGCGCGCGCAGGTGTGATCGACGAAGGCCGCGAGTTCGCGGTCGCCAGCGACTACCGGCGCAAGCTGGCCACCCGCTGCTCAAGCGTGCAGCAGCAGGTCGTCAACCTGTCGGGCGGCAACCAGCAGAAGGTGGTGCTGGCCAAGTGGCTGTTCGCCAACCCGACGCTGCTGATCCTCGACGAGCCGACGCGCGGCATCGATGTCGGCGCCAAGTTCGAGATCTACAGCCTGATCGCGCAGCTGGCCGAAGAGGGCCGCTCCATCCTGGTGATCTCTTCGGAGATGCCCGAGTTGTTGGGCCTGTGCGACCGCATCTACGTGATGAACGAGGGCGAGTTCGTCGCCGAGTTCGATGCGGCCGAAGCCTCGCAGCAGAAGATCATGCATGCCATCGTGAATGCCGGAACCCATGAGTGCAGTGTCTGAAACCGAACCTGGCCCGCGTGCCGCCCCTCAGTCGTCGCCATCGGCCGCGCGCTTCCTGAAGCAGAACCTGCGCGAGTACGGCATGTTGCTGTCGTTGATCGCGATCATGGTCTTCTTCCAGGTCATGACCGAGGGCACGCTGCTGCAGCCGCTGAACCTGACCAACCTGGTGCTGCAGAACAGTTACATCGTCATCATGGCGCTGGGCATGTTGCTGGTCATCGTGTCCGGGCACATCGATTTGTCGGTCGGCTCGGTCTGCGGCTTCATCGGCGCGCTGGCCGCGGTGCTGATGGTCGAATACAACTGGCACTTCCTGCCCGCGGCACTGGTCTGCCTGGTGGCCGGCGGCATCATCGGTGCGGCACAGGGCTGGTTCGTTGCCTACTTCAAGATCCCGTCGTTCATCGTCACGCTGGCCGGCATGCTGGTCTTCAAGGGCCTGGCGCTGGCGTTGCTGAAGGGCCAGTCGGTCGGGCCCTTCCCTGAAGAGTTCCAGAAGCTCAGCTCCGGCTTCATCCCGGATCTGCTGGACGGCAGCGAGCTGAGGTGGACCTCGCTGCTGCTGGGCGTGGCGGTGGCCCTGGCGATGGTGGCGGTGGCCTGGCGCGAGCGCGGCCAGCACCGCCAGCACGGCATGGATGTGGAGCCCACCGTGCTGTTCGCCGCGCGCAACACGGCCTTTGCCGCCATCCTGGTTGCGCTCAGCTGGCTGTTGGCTTCGTACAAGGGCCTGCCGAACGTGCTGATCATCATGTTCGCGCTGATGGTGGCTTACGAGTTCATCACCAGCCGCACGACCATCGGCCGGCGCATCTACGCGCTCGGCGGCAATGAGAAGGCGGCACGGCTGTCGGGCATCAAGACCGAGCGGCTGGCCTTCCTGACCTTCGTCAACATGGGCGTGCTGGCGGCGCTGGCGGGGCTGGTGTTTGCCGCGCGGCTGAACACGGCCACGCCGAAGGCCGGCCTCGGTTTCGAGCTGGACGTGATTGCGGCCTGCTTCATCGGTGGCGCGTCGGCCTCGGGTGGCGTCGGCCGCGTGATGGGTGCGGTCATCGGTGCGTTCGTGATGGGCGTGATGAACAACGGCATGTCCATCCTCGGCATCGGCATCGACTACCAGCAGGTCATCAAGGGCCTGGTGCTGCTCGCGGCCGTTTGCGTCGACGTCTACAACAAGAACAAGTAGGCGATGAGCACGCGCGGCGCCCCGGTACTCGAACTGAGCGGCCTCAGCAAACGCTTTGCCGGCGTGCAGGCGCTGCACGATGTCGCGCTGAGCCTGCGCGCCGGCGAAGTGCATGCGCTGATGGGCCAGAACGGTGCCGGCAAGTCGACGCTGATCAAGGTGCTGACGGGCGTCTACCTCGCAGATGCCGGCGAGATGAAGTTGGGCGGCGAATCGATACGCCCCACATCGCCGCTCGAAGCCCAGGCCATTGGCCTGTCGACCGTCTACCAGGAGGTCAACCTCTGCACCAACCTGTCGGTAGCTGAGAACATCTTTGCCGGGCGCTTCCCGCGCCATGGCGTGGCTGGCGTCTGGCGCATCGACTGGAAAAAAGTGCATGCCGACGCGCGGGCCCTGCTGGCGCGCCTGAACCTGCAGATCGACGTGACGCGTTTGCTCGGCAGCTACCCGGTGGCGGTGCAGCAGATGGTGGCGATTGCCCGTGCGCTGCATGGCAAGTCAAAAGTACTGATCCTCGACGAGCCGACGTCCAGCCTTGATGGCGATGAGGTCGCGCGCCTGTTCGCGTTGCTGCGGCAGCTGCGCAGCGAGGGCCTGGCGATCCTGTTCGTCACGCACTTCCTCGACGAGGTCTACGAGATTTCAGACCGCATCACCGTGCTGCGCAACGGTGAGTTCGTCGGCGAATACCTGACGAGTGAATTGAACGCACCGGCGCTGATCGCGGCGATGATCGGCCGCGAGTTCCACGCCAGCACGGCCGCACCCGTGGATGCCGAAGCGGCCGCCAAGCGCGAGCCGCTGCTGCAGGCCCGGGGGCTTGCGCGGCGCGGCGCGGTTGAGCCGATGGACATCGAGCTGCGCGTGGGCGAGGTGTTGGGCCTGGCCGGGCTGCTGGGCTCGGGCCGCACTGAGTTGGCCCGGTTGCTGTTCGGCATGGACAAGGCCGATGCGGGTGAGCTGCGCCTGCGCGGTGAGCTGTTGAAGCTGACCACGCCGACGCAGGCCGTGCGCCATGGTTTGGCGATGTGCCCGGAAGAACGCAAGGCCGAGGGCATCGTCGCCGACCTGTCGATCCGCGAGAACATCGCGCTGGCATTGCAGGCGCGGCTCGGGGTCTGGCGCTGCATCAGCCCGCAGAAGCAGCAGGCATTGGCCGAGCGTTTCATCCAGCAGCTGGGCATCAAGGCGTCGGACGCCGACATGCCGATTGGCCAACTGTCAGGTGGTAACCAGCAGAAGGCCTTGCTGGCGCGCTGGCTGGCGACCGAGCCGGCGCTGCTGATCCTGGACGAGCCGACACGCGGCATCGACGTCGCGGCCAAGCAAGACATCATGGACCAGATCCGTGCGCTCGCCCAAGACGGCATGTCGGTGCTGTTCATCTCGTCCGAGCTGGACGAGGTGGTCAGGCTGTCCGACCGGGTGCTGGTGATGCGCGAGCGGCGCAAGGCCGGCGAGTTGCCCGGCGGCAGCGGCGAGTCGGCGATCTGCGCGCTGATTGCGGGGGCTGCGGCATGAAGAAGCTGATGGCCCATCGCCTCTTCTGGCCGCTCGTCACCTTGCTGCTGATGCTGGCCGTCAACGCCAGCTTCAACCCGGGCGTCTGGCAACTGCGCT
>Ga0307515_10005884_pt1 | contig 24751 bp, 28 predicted proteins | sample 17_EM_MG_FD_194513 | JGI IMG/M metagenome (GOLD analysis project Ga0307515, IMG submission 194513) | Populus trichocarpa ectomycorrhiza microbial communities from riparian zone in the Pacific Northwest, United States - 17_EM | ecosystem: Host-associated > Plants > Roots > Unclassified | place... | reverse complement strand
GGGGGAGGATATGTCTTCCACCAGATGACCCCATCAACCAAGGACTGTTGGGAAAGCTTCCAAATCGCTTGCTGAGCACGGACCACGCCCCCCTGATGGTAGACGCCCATCAGCAGCCCAAGAGCTATATTGAATGCGAAAGAAGCCTTGAGTATCCAGGCGAGTCGCCGACGGGTCGAACCTAGAGGGTTCCGAACCGAGGAAAGCAAGAGTGGAACCGCGGGGAGTAGGAAGCGCGCTTCTTGGTGAGGAAAGGAGGAAAGACCGAGTGTTGCCACCAGAGCGGTGACTAATGCGAGAAAATTGTGCGGGCGTTGTGTGAAGAGGAGGATGAGAGGTGGACCAATGAGGGAGGGAATGTTGACAAGCAGGTGTGTTAGGCGATTGTGAATACCATGAAGAGCCAGATTGGCAACATCCGAATTGTATAGGACGTTGTTCAGTGGTGTGATGACCACGCGTGCAGGGGAAGTGGGAGGCAAGAAGTCGCCTAAGGCTGGAATTCTACCAAGATAATAGTAGGTGTCTCCGATGATGAGTATTGCAGTGGTCATGAGGAAACCGAGGACTGCTACTGACATCATGAAGCTATTTGGTTCGATCAGGTGGTCGGTGTGTGTAAACTGAGATAATTGACTCACACATCACGCAAGGATAGATGGGAGAGTAAGGAGAAAAGAGGGACAAGGGTCCAGAAGGGAAAGGTGGGTCTATTGAAAATGCCATATGCCACAAGAACACCAAGGAGTCCGAAGCGGGTGGGTGTGCGCAGGGTCGGCCAACGGGAGAGCTTCTTAGAGAGGACAAGGGTTTGAATAACCAAAATAGTCTCGATAGAATTTGAGAATGTATGGCTCTGGTAGACAAGGAAGGCATAAGAAGTGGTGAGAAGGAAGCGGGCAACTTGAACACGTTGTGTAGAGCCGACTATATCCGGAAGAGAACGATCCACTGAACAAAGAATGAGCGGGTGAATGAGCCAGGAGCGGGGGGAAGATGGGTCGGGGCGCACCGAAAAGATAGGTCAGGAGGGCAAACCAGAGCCGAAGGGCTAAGTAAAGCGGGAAGCCAGCCGCGTTACTACCAACAACATATTTCCATGGATACATTACGGGAGCGTAAATGGTCCATAGAGAGGCGGCACTACGAATGGGGCGGTTGGCGGTGAATTCCCATGTGTTGTGGACGTCCCAGCCGAAGACGAGGGCTGCGATCACTTGGGGACCTTGGAAATGCTCATCTGGGTGGATGTAAGATGGGGTGAGGGCGGTGAGAAGACGGACGATGAGCACGACAGACGTCGGGAGGTTCAAATCCATGTCCGGCCCGCCCTTGGCCCGCCCTTGCTCCCGCCCCCGCCCCCCGCCAGCCCAAACATGTGGGAGCGCGATAAATCAGAGAGTAGATAGACTTGTGGCAATTGTGAGGGCATATTTGATATTCCGACACGCGTCGGACCTTTGAATTATGAGCAAATGGAATAATTGTAATGTGGAAGGTCGTAGAAACAGGTTTGCAAACCAGTTTGCAGTTTGCAGGTTGCAGTTTTTGGAGTCAACGGCCTCGGCCCGAAAAGGAAAGACGAGGGCAGTTTGGATATTTGGATCCGGACAAAAGCGAGCAAGCGAGGCAAGCAAGCGAGGCAAGGTGTGAGAAATAGAGAGAGCGAGTTGGGGGAGAGCTGGAGAGCTGGGAGAGCTTGGAGAGCTTGGAGAGCTGGGAGCTGCAGTGCGATACGTACGCGCTTGCGTTGGCTTGCATTTGGAGTGGGACCGGGGGACTGGAGGAGTGGGCCAGGGACTGGGACTGGGACTGTGCTCAGCTGTACTCTGCTCAGCTTAATGCTTAATGCTATGCTTTGCCACTGGTATTAATAATTAACATTGCAGTGTTACATACTGTTGTTACTGTTGTTATTGTACGCCGCCACTATCTTGGCTGTCGACGTCGACTATCACTAACCCGGTCGGCCGTCTAACGCTGCCCCGGAGTATCAATTTATCGTTTCCGGTAATTCTCCATATTCGACTCTCGCATTTCCTCCTGTTCCTGTAAGTTGTTCTCTTCGTGCGCCTCTGCTCAGCCCCTCTTCACCCTTGCCCTACGCATTCAGTCCTCTCTTCCACCACCTCTCTGTCCCTTTTGCTCATTTTCATTTATCGCTGCTTTTTCCAGTCCCCAATCCCCACCCGCCGTCCGTTCATTCGCCCCAGGCCGCAGGTCACACGCCTCCCACCCTAGCACATCTGGACCATCCACGGCGGGCATAATGCTGCCACATAATAATAATGGATACTATTCTGAACGGGAATCCACAAAGTCGAAATTCAAACGCGCCTTTGCCTTCATGCGCAGGCCGGGTTCTGCCCAAGACGACCCTGCCCTCCAGTCCGACTACCTTCCGCAGCCATATTCGCAAGTCTCGAGTGCGGTCCCCACGTCATCCAACACTATGGCGTCGACCGCCCCAACCCGCCGCCCCAACCCAAAGATGGCGCTCCAGTTTGCGTCGAATACCATCCAAGCTTGGGGTCGTAAACCAAAGCAGCCTGCAAACTCTCCAAGGACTCTCCCCGACCCCCCAACTCTCCCTCCTAGGCATCCTTCCCACCTTCCCCACCCTCACACTCACACTCACATCCATGACCACCAAAGGACTCGTCCAACTGGCAAGACTCCTCTGCTACCTCGTGTAATTCAACGCACCTCACAGTTATTACCCGGCCCGGATATATCTGCTGCACTCGAATACATGATGGATCCTGGCGCAGGCGCTCATGATGAGAAACGGAAAGCCTCCCACCAAGGCGGATCGGAACGACCTCAACAGCCGATATCGCAACCATCACCTCAACCGACACCAACACCAACATCGGCATATCCTCCGCTTCTGTCCACCACACCAACAACTTCCCCCCCAGTCACCCCTCTTCCCACTTCCTCAGCTGCCCACTCTCGTTCAGGAACAATCGACCACCCTTCTCCACACTCTCCTCACTTCCCTACTCAATCTTCATCCAGACCAGTCCCCCGACGGGCCAGCATCAGCAATGATTCGCATCCCACGCCCACGCCCACGCCCACGCTCACGTCCATCCCCGCCCAGCAGCTTAAGAGACGATCAGCCTCACTCGGTACCCTTGACATCCAATCAATCCTCCCCATTTCATCCAATGACCCGTCTCTCCCCAATCCCAATCCCAATCAACCTCCTTTCTCACCAAATGTCCCTCCGTCGTCTTACCACGCACCGCCTTCCAAAACTGTTCACCTCCCTCATCCGCAGCTCGCACAGGCCCCCACACTATTGGAGGCGTCCTCTCCGCCTTTTTCATCGCCACACATGTCCTCTCCGCCTAATAGGCCGGTGGTCGCTGCACCTCCAATCCATCCTCAATCTTTTCAACCCGAAATCCAGAAAATGCAAGGTGGCGGTTTGAGCCTGAATCCTCGTGTTGGTTTCGGCATTCGGGGCAAGTTGGCTGAATGGACGAGTGGAGGAGCAAGTGAGACGCCATCGTCAAGTCTATCCAGTCAACGTGAGCATGCCAGGAGTCGGTCCGCAGGAGGGTTGATTGGCCAATTCGCGCCTGCCGCCACAGGCGTTGCAAAACGTGCGTACGAAAAAGTCAACAACTTGTGGTCAGGTGGGCATAGCAACACTTCGCAGACCTCGGTCGGAAGAGGGGAGGGCGGCTCAGTGACGGATCGTGAGGGCAGCAACAAACCTCGGCACAATCGTACACCAAATGGACCAAGTGGAAATTGGGGCGCGAGCGCGGATGAGCGCATGACACGTCCCGGGTCTTCTGGTCGGACGATGAACGACGCAGGGTACGCTTCCGATGCGATGGGCAATGGAATGGGTAGTGGACCTCATTTGGGCACGATGCTGCGACCCCCTTTCAGGAGAGTACCTCCAGGCAGTGGTGGGGTCGTCTTTGCGCGACCGCTCGCTGAATGTGTTCGGGACACCAAGCCGCTGGTCGTGCTCGGTAATGACCGGGCAGATATTGGTATTGAAGAGAGGTTTATCCCTGCCCTTGTGCTTCGTTGTGTTCAACATTTGGAGAGGTGGGGTGTGCAAGAAGAGGGCTTATTTCGGTATGTGGATATTTAATCCCTTCTTACTTTTACGAACGACCTTCGATAGTATATCTGGACGGGCTTCACACGTCACCAAACTACGGAATGAGTTTGCGAGTGGTAGGTATATTTCCTGTCATCACGAGTGTGAACCTAGACTTAGAGAATTTCACAGGTGCTGATTATGACCTTGCATCTTGTGGGCCGGGGGACCTCGATCCTCATGCTGTGTCGTCGGTCCTTAAGGCCTTCTTGCGAGAACGTGGGTCTCACTTTGTTATCATATACTGTGCTCCCGCTCACTCCTCTGGTTTCCAGTTCCGGATCCAATACTGACACGCGATGTCGCACCTGCATTTGAGGCCGCGCTCGAGAAAGCAAAGGCGTCCGGGGCGATGAACCCTCCACCGATGCCGACTGTCTTTCAAGGGCCTGGTGTTGGACCACGGGTAGGGGCACCTCTTGGAGCTAGACTTGGGCTTCCTATGGGTCCAAGACAAAACTCCATGGCGTTGTCACGCTTCTTCAATAACGATATCCACATTATTCCAGGAACTCAGCCCGTGGAGGTGACAGCTCCGAGCTCGACCACACCGGTGAAGCCCCCTAACAGCCTACTACGAGAATTCAATGATCTGGTGCAAAAATTACCCCGGGAAAACCACGATCTCCTTCAGACTATTGTGGAGTTGTTGGCGCGAACTGCGGTGCATGCGAAGACGACCAAAATGCCTCTGAGCAACCTCTTGCTCGTTTTCTGTCCGTCTGTCGGAATTAATCCTAGTGTTTTCAAGATCATGGTAGAGAATCATGAGCCAATATTCGATCAAGCCCTGCTACCTCCTCCTTCACCGACTCCCTCCGAGCACCGTTCTGAAGATTCGATTGTGTATGAAGACATCAATCCGGCTAACACAACTTCTCAACCGACCCCGTCAACCGATTCGCATCATCCTCGTACACCACCTCAGTTACCACGCATTGAACCGACTGGCCTCCAATTGGATCAGAAACCCCTACTTTTGGAGCACACCACAGGATCACCAAGCGAGGCGGCGTCTCCGTCTGAAATGACCTACCTTCATTCGCCAGCCCTCAGTCCAGAGCCCAAGGCAGAGTTGAAGTCGTCATCTCTCCAGCCACCTCCGCTCGTCTCTAATGCGCTGAGTCCGCAAACTACATCTCATGGGGTACAATCCAGTGTGTCTCCGTCTCTAACGCCGTCCTCCTCAAACCCTTCGTCCGTTTCGGAACTAAATACGACAATTCCAATTCCAATTCGTGCACTTCCTACACCACCAAAGCCGCCCAAACGTATCCCAGTTCCCTATGCGCTTCAGCCAGCCGCCTCTCAGTCATCCTTGCAATCACACTCCAGTGCAGTGTCGATGCCATCAGTAAACCCATCGCCATCGATTCCTTCACCCTCAGTCCAGCAAGACCTACCAGCTGCGTCCCAGGATATATCGAATGCACCCTCCGCCTTCACAAATACACACCCATTGCGATTGCAAACGTCATTCGACAAGCCACTACCAAATCCCTTCCCGCTGGCTGCACCAGAGAAAGCAGATGCTCCTTCTCCGGTGTCGTTGCCCTCCCCAACACTACCTAGCCCTGCTCCGGAGGATGATCAGCAAAGCGGAGACGATGCAGATTCGGAAGTACAGCCTGGACGTCGCCAATACCCTAGAGTGGTCTCTATGGCCCCTGCATTGCCTGAATTACTAAGCCTTCCTCCGATGACTGCATCCTTTAGTTCAACACCGCCTCCATCCCCTCCCCCTCCCATGCCCTCTTTACCACCTCTCGTGACACTTGGGTCGTTCAACTTGAACACGAAGAGCATGTTTACATCGACAATTGCCCCACTCAAGGTAAAGGGACGCGTGAATGAGACCGCCAAACTCGTCCCCTGCAGAACAGGGACTCCTAGTAGCACCGCCTCTTCCTTGGGATCCAGTATATCTAGGCAACTGTCACCGGCCATACCTCCATTGGTTAAAGAGCCCGCATCGGTGAAGGGCGATGCCTCGGATGAGAAGTTGGTCGATGTTTCAGAAACCTTACCTCTGGGGCCGCAGTTGACACCACTGATGAAGGCAATGGAGGAGGATATGATGCGTGCGGACAGTGTTCAGGAGAAGACTGTTGAGCCAGATCCATCTGGCCCTCTCGAACAACGCCGAACATCGTCGGCAGAACCGCCTACGTGCGTCGAGCCGCCTCCTGTCGCACCGGACCCTCCAATAGCCGAGTCCTCAAAAATGGCACTCGATACATTCGTCTTTGGCCCTTCCACACAACCCCCTCCCGAAATTCCTATCACGGTTGCGTTACCGAGTACTACTGCGTCTGCTCTATCACCGGTAGCCGATCCAGCTCCTGAAGATTCCGCGACCCCTGGGGATGAAATCGATACTCCTTCCAAAGTGGAATGCAAGTCCCCATCTATACGGGAGTTGGAACCTACTCAAATTACTGGGACACAAACTCAGGACCATGCTCCGCTCCCCCCTGCTGAGGTTGATGATTTCGTGGAAAGACAGTCCACGTCACCCCCGTCCTCCACAGATATGCTACCTCAACGAGAGGGAGTCCTCGATGCAAATATTCTGACTGGGTCACATGTTGTCGCACCTCCGCTGCTGGCCCCACCGGGCGAAGGGCGATTGTCGGAGGATTGGGCAGCAAGCGTTCTGAAGGCGGCCACCGCATCACCCTAGGGCATTGATCATCTTTTCATTAGTTCCTGTTTCCGATCTCGACTCGTGCACTTTTCTGCTACAATTTTGCATGTTATTCTTATTGATTCATTGGCTAAGGACTCTACAATCTTGGAAACAGGAATTTCCTCACAATGCATCATATGATGCCTAATTTCTGAGTGACACTTGATGGATGGACAAGATTTGGTAAAGGGTCTCAAGTTTCTGAGGAAAGGGTGAGAATGGGAGGTCTTATCCGTAGACTACTTACAGGGACAGCCACGTTATGAGATTTACCCTTCTTGACAAGAAAGCCTAATGTACCTTCGACCTCGATGGCCCTTCTATTCATCACATCCAACAGTATCGAGGGAATATGTTTGACTCCACTCTTGACTAACTCTTTTGATCGTTCAACTGTGAGCTCCCCTGCGTTGCCTGGGAGTTGTTCCTCTGTGAGACCGATTGCCCGTCCCACGGCGACAATTTCTGCCGTTAAAGGGGGAAAGAGTTCCTTCATGGTGGCTTGTGCAGCAGGGAGTAGTATCCATGAATGCCATGGATGACCGCTCACTGCCGAGATCACGCCCACGGTGGCATTCCTGGACAATATTTGTGTTCCGGAGTGTTTTATGTGCGAAAATCCATACCATATATTCTTATAAAATCTTGCTGCAAGACTGTTTGTTGCGATCTCGACGTTTGAGCCTTGTAGGAGGGTCGCGAAATGGTCGAGGAGATTCTGCTCCTCGGTACTATTTGTGTCGACATGACTACCGTCAGTTTCACGATAGACACCGATCACCAATCTCTCCTATCCGGGTACTGGTAAGTATAAGATCCACGGGGGTGGAGACATTAATGACATACGAAAGGTCCGTGGCTCACTGAACCGTCGGCCACAACGGACGTAGTGATATATACTGCACAGGAGATGATCATGGGAGTTGATACAGTCTTGGGGTGTGATTTCAGTGCCGCGTAGATATCTTCCTCAATTCCAAGACCGTTCTGCATGAGCACAACCGTCGGAAGCACAGGGTGAACATAACTGTCCGATAGGAGTGGCTGAAGGATTTGTGTTGTGGTTATAATGTCTGGGAGATACTTTGTGGTGACGAGGACGTAGGAGAATGCGATACCAGATTCAATCGCGTCTTGGACAGAATTTTCCACTATTACAAGTAATGAGTTAGGACCTTATGGGCGAGTTACTACAAACCTCGATAAGGTCGATAGACGTGATTACCCCATTTTTGACTCGAGATTGTGATGCCGGACACTAAAGCGGTGCTTATCAGTTGTGGCCACAAGCTTAGAGTGATACCCAGAACCCTTGACTTGTTCGTAATTACTTCTTGCAACCACAGTTGAGCGAGCACCTGCTTTCTCCAGGATATACGAATCTATCGGGGTGTTTGAACAGAGATACGAGTGGTATTTATGACAGCATTAAGCTACATATTACACCAACAGCACCGAAACCGACCAAAAGCACGTTGATGGGCTCAGAAGGTGCCTGCATGCGGTGGAGGAGGCCAAGTGTGACTAGGCCGGAATGATTTGAATCTATCTGCATCAAACAGTCAAGTCTATTAAGCATTTCCAGTTAAAAACGGATACTGAGGATACACTGCACACCGTAAACTACCTTGAGATCGAATGTAGGTGTCCTCGACCCATCGGAGCGACACGATAATATTCCACCTTCACCACAACTCATCCGAGAACCGATCCAAGGTTATAGTAGCATCCGTCACGTCCTTTTGTGCTTTCTTCCGCATATAAAAGATAGGGCAATCCTTGCTCGTGCATAGAACGTCCTGAAGGAGGGATGTAAGTAGCCGCCCTGCAGCACAGTCAGTCACAACAAACCTGATGCAAGGAGCCCTGGCAGCGTTGACATTGTGTCCACAAACGCGCGTAAGCGATCTGCCGCTTGGATGTTTGATTCACTTGCTTTTGGAACAACTCGCCAAGGCGGGGTCGACAATTGTTGCAGACAGCCCCATCTGAGGAATTTCAGAACGTGAGACAAAAAATGGGTAAATGCCTACTTTTACGGCTATTGGTCTCTTTCAAGGGTGTTTTGCATCCCAAACAAGTTGCTGTCTTCACGGCGAACTTCATAAGTCCTCCTACGGTCGGCGTGGCGATCTGGATCGAGCGCGTGTGGTCTCCACTCACTAGTGAAAGGAGAAAATCAGTCGCTCCTTCCATCTATGTTAGACGACACGAACATAAACTAGACACCTTTCCGCCAAGGATAGGCTCGAATATACGTGTAAGAGGTTTTGAGAGCTGGTTCTCGAGATAATATTTGGTATCGATGGGAATATTGTTCTCAAGCACGTAGAGGGGATCCTCCGCTTTTTCGTAAGCCGCGGCAGCTAAACAAAGTTAGCACTACAGGCGAGGTATCCAAGTCAATACTTACATCTGGTACCCTTGGTAATTACATAAGCCACACGGTCACCGAGAGAGGGGGCGGATCCGGCGTCTCGTTTGCGCATTCGTTTGGCGAGCTCATCATGTGCTTGTTTGCCATCATAATCTTGAGAACCATAAATTGAATGATACAGCGAATATGGGTAGTGTATTCACTCACGTTCTTTTGACAACGCCTTGGTTATCACCAACTGCGACATGTCGATCTTGTTCTGTAATAAATCGGAAATCATCCCTTTCGCATAACTAGACTTACGTAAGCTGCTTGATCTATAGAGTGTACTACAACACACCTTTGGGCCCCGCTCACGTCCTTGTCAATAAGCAATTTTTGCAAACAAGTTTCAATCACCGTCGAAACCAGTCGGCAATTGTCTCGACGAACAGTCTACAGGAGTCAGTCCGCAAAGTATATTAGATGGAGGAGCGTGACCCACCTCAATGCCCTTAGCTTCCATTTTATCGTACTTTTCGGGTTTCGTCCAATACAACCCGGCATAACGCTTCTTGTTGATCAGCAAATAAGGCCAATAGACCTTCTCGAATTCCAATTTAATGGGGCCGGTGAACTTAGTAGTGACGAAGGACGCAGCCTCAGCACCTACACTGGCATATAAGAAGGTATTTGGTGCATATGGACGAGCTTACCAAGAGCCATGGTAGTCCCCAGATCGCTGTAACCAAATTTAACCATCACAGAGTCGGTATCTCCGTAGATGACCTTTGCGTCGTAGTCGCGTCCATTAGCCACCGAGTATTCAGACTCCACAATTTGCTTGGTCTGCTCAATCATTTGTCGACCATAGGCCGTAACACTTGAGGAGATGGCTAGACAAGGTAACTTGCCAATAGTAGCGCCAGTGAATCCATAAACGGAATTAGCGCTAATCTGAAGGGACGGAGCGAGTTTGTATAGAGTCCTCCAAGCAATGCAGAGCGAACCTTCAGTGCCAACTGTCGACCATCGAGCACAGCACGTTTGAAAGGGTCTGTTTCCTTCTTGAGGTCCGCCTTGGCTCTCTTGCGCGCGGCGATCAAATCTTCAAGTACGGTGGGAAGTAGTCCCTTTCTGCGCTCCGATTTCACAAAGAGATCTATTGTGGGATATCAGCGTTTGCGTGTATGTCCACTGGGTGACTGACCATTGTTAGGCGTTTGAATATAGTCCTCATCTTTGATCAAACCCATCCGGGCGATGGTTTGCGGTTTAAGGAGCGTGGTATAGCAGAGGTTGTGGGCCATCATGATGGATGGGTACAGAGAGCTGAAATCGAGGGTTGCAATGGGGTCGGCATAATAACCCTTCTGGGGCTCGATAACCGTAGCGCCCTCGTACTGATCGTCACCGCCTAGCAGGAACGATGTAGGAGGTGTATGCTTCAGATATATAGATAGGCGGACCTTCTGCTTTCATACTAGGTATGAGGTATCCATCTGCATTCGCTTTGCGGGAAAGTTGAGAAATGACTTTGATTGATTGCCCTTTCGACAGCAGGTAGTTGAAGGGTACCCCAGTAACACGAGCCATTTCTGTGTAATTGACAAGGCACAGCAGCTTGTCCATGAGTCTATGGGGTAGGTAGGCATCCTTCAAACAATAGACAGCGAGGCGTCGTCGAGAGTCGGGTGTCCCATTCTGAAGTTCGGTAATAATCGAGTAATGCACGTCTTCTTTCTGTTCGCCAAGAAAGTGCGCGCAAACTGAGTTCAATGAATAACTACGCAACTTGTAGTCGCGTTGCATAACCTGAAGCATATCGAGTTGTAGTCGCCCGTCGAGTAACGTTTCCCTGGAGTCGCGTGTGCCGTAAGCCTTTGACGAGAAGTGTGTCGGCTTATGTTGGGCTTTGCTGCCTAAGCATTGAATATAAATAAGTTTGAGTCGGGGGGACAACAAATCACACGAATTCACCCTTAAGACGGCCTAAGGTGTAGAATTTCTTGTCTACTTTCAGAGCGTCAGCACGGTCCAATAGGTAGGGGAAATCGAAGTTGGAAGTGTTGTAGCCAATGATGATGTCGGGGTCGACTTGTTGGACGAACTCGGACCACTCAAGCAACATCTCGTCTTCGTGGTTATAAGATAACACTTGCGAGCCAACAATACTGGAACACGTATTGAGGGTAAAGACATTGCGGATGAACGGTTGGGATTCGCCTGAGATGAAGCGTTACCATCTATAGGACGCATAAAGCGAGGAGAATGTTCCCTACCTTGTCTTGTAACCATATTTGCAATCTGTATAACTGGATCTAGTTTTGCTTCAGGAAAAATGCCTTTACGGCCCGCGCATTCAATGTCGAAACTGAGAATACGAAGCGGTGCAATGTTCGACATGGCACCTTCGGGAGGATGGGAGATGATATCTGTGTAGTGGACGTCGAGCTCGTACTGGCAACAGGAGTCTTGTTCCTGTTTCTGCCGAAGAGTGTATTTCCCGGCGGGTATCTCAACCCAGTTCATGCCTAAAATTTTGGCGTCGATCATGAACCGCAGAGTAAAAAGAATGTTGCTTTCGAAGGTCACAGTCTCTGGTGGGAACATGTTTCGAAATCCTGCTTCACCTTTTTCGAACAGGGGTGAATATAAAAACGAGTTAAGTCCAGAGCCAAGTAAAAGCTTTCAGTTTACTTATCTCGGACCTTTGGAACAAAACTTGGGGTGCAGAGGGTCAGCCTCAAGAAAGGCACGTCGTCGTCTCCTCGGTAACCCCATAGACTCTTGTGCTTAACGATGGTGATATTTAAAACAGCAGGAGTATCGGTATTCGCATTTTTCTATTAGGAAATAGTTAGAAACCGCCAAAGACTGGCGTAAGGTGCTTGAAATACATTAAGATGGGCTTTGAAAGCCCCAAGGTCTTCTTCTTGGAAGCCCCGTGGGACAGCCACATAAAAGTAAGGGAGAAACCCAGTAACATGTGCCAGGACGCTGTTGCCGTCCTGCAGAATGTACGAAGGTCAGCGTCCCCAAATTGCCGAGTGTGAGGACTGGTGAACACCTTACCTGGGTAACCCCATACATCATAAATTCTGGATGCTTTCCAACTGCGTACTTCTCCCTGATATCTATTTGCTGGAAAATGATGCTATCCTCGTCTTCAATCAATGTTTCCGCCTCAGGACGCGCCCATTGGTCAGCTCCGCCATCGACGCCTATAAATACAAAGGTTAGTACATATGAACAGCAGGAATGACTTGAGTGGAGACTGTCAAGGAGAATGGTCCAGGTGGAAAGAAAAACTCACCATTCCCAGTTTTGTCCTCCATCATCAAACGTTCAAGAACATCCGCAAACGTCGAGCTGTTGACATCCATTGATAATGATGGTTCCAGTTTCCGCTGTTTTGCCGCCGGTTGAGAGAAGTCCGACGGTTGTTCCCTGCCACAGTCATTATTCCGCGCGTCCAGCAGAAACCCAAAGTATACCTGGTGAGAGGTTGGCTTTCCTTTGAACTTAGTGAGTCCATCTGTCGTGGTTCACGTGTTCGCGGTCGAAAAGGAAATGGTGTGGTCAATGTCCAACACATTCAGACCCTGCTGCCACCCTGATTTTAAGAAGAAATGCCTCAAAACCTCAGAGTGCTCACAGAGGATCAACTGGACAAGGTATTTGTGATCACTAATTGCGTATTTAATTGATACACTGATTTATTCAACATTTACGGGCAGTTCCGGCGCGATGGGTCAGTCGGAGGTTTGTCGAGATTCAATCGTGACTTCATCTTTAATCCAGGTACCTTGTCATCCCGAAATTTCTCTCGGAGGACCAAGTTAATGAACTCTTGACTCGTTCGAAGGAGCTCCTGGCAGAGTACAATCTTGAAGAGCATCCTCTTGTGAGGAGCCGATATTGGTAGAAATAATATTATTAACGAACTTTAATCGCGTAGACCCAGTTCAGCACTGGAGAAAATGAGCAGCAGCACGATAAGCAGCACGTCGGCGATGATTATTTCCTCAGCAGTGGCGACAAGATTCGCTATTTTTTGGAGGAAGATGCAGTTGGTTCATCCGGTAAACTGAACAGGCCGAAAGAGAAGGCTGTCAATAAGATCGGTCATGGCAAGTAGTCAACATGACCTGCAGCCCGACGCGCCCGCCACTTACCTCAATGCAGCGCTTCATATATTGGACCCTACATTTCGGAGAGTAACCTTGGAGAATCCGAAACTCCAAGATCTCACCAGGGACTTAGGATTTCACACATGGCCGTTAGGTGCTTCTCCAGTCTAGGGGGTGATTTATGATATTAATTTTATTAAGTCCTTCAAAGTATGGTGATATTCAAGCAGCCAGAAATTGGAGGCAAAGGTGTGTACCGCCTCCATGACGTCGCTTGATCGACTTACTTCGTAGTTCCCGAGCATAATGATTCAACATTCCTCGTAAGTTGATTTAACGCGTATGTGCGTTGGCTTTGGCAATTATACTCTTTCCTGTGCTAGTATACGTCACCTCCCAGTGCGCTAGGCTTCTGGTTCGCCCTCGAACCATGCAAAGTGGAGAATGGTGCTCTCTCATTTCTCCCAGGATCTCATGTTTGCACTCCGATTACCAAGAGATTCGTGCGAATGCCTCAAGGTGGCACAGGCTTCATCGAACTCCCGGAGCCGGAGAAACCGCTTGGGATAGAACTCCTTACGAATCCCACAAATTGTACAGAATACGTACTCGAAACTTGTGATGCGGGTACGCCCTTCATTCCCCACAAATTTATCCTCACCTTACCATTTCCCCTAACCCTAGGTGCACTGGTCCTCATCCACGGCTCAGTCCTGCACAAATCAGAACGCAACCAATCCTCAAATACACGTTATGCATACACCTTCCACATGATAGAAGGGGCTTCCGGCGTGGCTTCTTGGGACGAGAAAAATTGGCTGCAGCCAAGTGCCGAGGTGCCATTCTCCCCCCTATTCGCCTCGACTTGATCAGCCATATGTCCCAAGCTGTCGTGTCTCTTGTACGTTAGGATGAACGTCGAACTTTGCGATATGGATCGCCCCATCTGAATCTTTAGACGGCCGGATGATATATTTGCTTGGACAATGAACGTGAGACAGGCCTTTCCTACGCTGGGCCCCTGTGCACCCGGGAGCTGTGGTTAAAGACCGAGACAGAAACACAAGCAGTCGCCATCCAAGGTATAGCTCATATTTCCTGGTTTCACGGATACGGGCCCCAAAACATGGATAATAGGACTATAGAAAGGGGATGTCAAGTGGTTTCAAACCTCACCACTCTTCTCTTCGATAAGCAGAAGTGGACAACCTGGTCAAGTTCATGCGCGGATATCTGTACCATGTTTGCTTACCATTTGGTTTGTCATGCCGACGAGATTTCAATTGTTCTGCCTTATATTATGTCAGCCCTAAAGAGTTATTTTTACTTACAGTAGAGGTTTGAATGGCAGCCTGAGAGCAACAGAGACATATCCTAATGTAGAAGTATCATACGCTTCAGGCATTGTCCCAATACGAAGACGCGTGTTGGTCGCGGGAAAGGATCTCGATGGCGCGCAGCGCGGCGCGGCGCAGCGTAGGACAGGAGTAAATGAATGGTATTGAAACGTGTGTTGTGGACATTACTCAGGGCGAGTGATTTCCCGCCCTCCTAGAGGGTTGACGTGCGTGGGACCGGCGGTCCAAGGTTTGACCCAGCCTATCCTCGGACTTGTGAACGTCGCCCAGCAACATTGACGACTACGACGAAACACGATAGGGCTCTGCAAGACAGAGCTACAGCTACCAGCTACCAATGTCTATACCTCGCAAAAAGTCGACCGTAACGTCTGGAGCAACGACAAATGCAACGACAAATGCAATGACAGCGCCAAACCAGCTCAACAAGCAGGCCTCGAGTACGACTGGTATCTATCAGCAGTCAGTCCTCCTCAGGTCGCGTCTCGCTCGCATCCCCGATTTCGCTCCTTTCCTCGCATTCAGCCAGAGTGGCCCCCGAGCCTCTCTCGACGTCGTCAGCCAGTTATGGCAGACACTTGCATTTGGTGTTCCCTTATGTACTCTCTTCAACCTCTTGGGAGACTCGAAGATCGTGGATATTGGAGACCCCAACATCGAGGATCTCCAGAATCTCTCAATGAACGACAGAAAGCGGGCAGTTGCAAAGTTCATCATGGCCATTGGCGCCCTCAGAGAAGACGGTCGCCCGGACAACGCCTTCCCGACTCTGTCTGTCACCGAGGTTGTCAATCTTCATGACACAAACGGCTTTGTTAAGCTGGTTGCCTGTCTCCTCCACCTTCTGGACAGGCTCCCTGAACATGTTTGGTCGTCAGAACTCGAGGAGTCTCTTGTCGAGCTTTCCAGCCATCATGACAATATACAGTCGAAAGAAGTGCGCACACCACAGGAAGTCGAACGCGCCAACATCATCCGGGAGCTCATAGGGACTGAGAGAAAGTATGTGCAAGATCTAGAGGTTATGTTGGTATGTATACACTAAAGTTTCGTGTGAAGTCTACTCATTTCTTCGCTGCTACAGTCTTATGCACAACAACTTCGGAGTCAGGATATTGTTAGCTCCGACACTATTCACAAGCTCTTCCCTGCACTCTCAAATCTTGCTGACTCTCAACGTAAGTTCCTGATCACCATCGAAGGCACCTTCGAACTCCCATGGGAGGAGCAAAACTGGGGGAAATGCTTCTCTGATCATGTACGTGACTTTCAATTTTTGCGACATGTAATCCTGACAAGAATGCAGGAACGCTCGTTCTCTGTATATGACACTTACTGCGCGAACTGCCAGAACGCAGTTTCGACCGCTATCTCAGAGGAGCAGGCTCTCTTGGTAGGCCTCCTACTCGAGCATATGTCCTTATTCTCATGCAGCCGCGCAGGCGCTTGCCCACGTCATAAGCCCAAAGGAGCTGCAAGCCTTCCTGATTAAACCAGTACAACGCATCTGCAAATACCCCTTACTCCTTGGCTCTCTCTTAAAGGTCACCCCTTCAGATCACAAGCACTACCAGGCCTTGCTCGATGGCCTTGCTGCCGCTAAGCGGATTACCGATACTGTCAACAATGCTAAGCGGCAACAGGAGAATGAAGTCGTGTTTGAAGCCCTCATGAACCGATTGAGGGACTGGAAAGGCATTCCAATTAATCAACACACCCCCCTACTTTTGGATGACCTCTTTGCCGTTTCGAGCGACCAAAACGGCTCCGGAGAATATCATGTCTTCCTCTTCGAGCGACTCATAATACTCTGCGTGCCTGCCCCACCGGACACCGAAAAGAAGGCAACGGAAAGGACCTCAGTGTTCAAGCGGTCAGCCAGCTCCAACGCCTTGAATTTACAGGCCCAAGCCTCCACTTTCCTCGCAGAAGGCGTGGTCGTGTCACGGAAAGCAACGACACAACTAATCTTGAAAGGCGCACTCTACATTCGAAGTTTCGAGGACCTGGAAACGATTGAGACTGGTTGGTCATAAGTTAGTTTCTTGTCTACCCCCTGAAATTTGTTAGCAGGAGCATGCGCCTTCCGATTTCGTAACACTGGCGAACAACCCCACTGCGTCTATACCTTCCAATGCACAAATTCTGAGAGGATGCACCAGTGGCACTCCGAAATTAAACGGCAGTTGGATCGGTGGCAAAAGGATAAAGAAGAGCAACGGACCCGCATGGAGTCTCATTCGAGCATATTATATGGTGAACGTCCCATGTACGACCAGGCCAACTCTAGCCGTGACTCCCTCGATCTCATGCGGGCCGCACCTCGTCCGAGGCATCCATACGAGAGCGACTTCCGATCTCGGTCCCGAGGCAATTCGAGAGTGCATTCCCGATCGATTAGTGTCTCATCTACACGCGACGGCGATGCTAGCGTCATTCCTGATGAGGCCTCCAAACAGCCAGAGGCGACAGTCACCAGGCGCGGAGGAACGGCAGCATATAGCATGCCTCCAGAGAGAGACCACATCGATGTCATGATGCAGAGCGGTGCCATTGAGGCCCTCCGGGCTCGTTCCCAAACACAAGATGGGTCATCCTTTGTCCTCTGGCGAAATCAGATCCTCCCTCCCCAACCCCCTCCCCCTCAGTTGCCTCAGCCACCAACCCCGACATCTGCTCTCAGGTTCCCGTCTACATCCATTGGTAAGTTGCCCGAACGACGCCCGCGAGTGAGGCAGAGCAGCACCAGTACTCTTGCCAGTGCCGACTCCGATTCGAGTAGCAATCGTATTGGGGTAATTCCGGGTGGACGACGTCCGTCTGTGCCAGACCTTTCTCATTCTTCTCGCACCCTTGTACTGCACTCGAGCAGCACTACTGGAAGAGAACCGCCCGAAAGCAATCCCATATTCGGTACGAGCACATTAGGTGTTCCGGTCCGGCCCAGAGTGAGGAGCCACTCGAATCCCAGTGTCCAACCCATCCCTTCACACCCTCCCGCGATGGATGGTGTCCTGTCTCCGACGGCTGGACAGAACACTACGAACATACCACAACACCAACCTCTCGCACGTCCGTATGGTGATAGGAGTGGGTCCCAAAGTCATCATAAACGGAGCAGTGGTTCTTCGTTTGACTCGGTGGAATCATCGGACGTGTATGGTGGTTCACCCCTCACTCCATTCTCTTCGAGGGAAGGATCTTTTCTTTCTTTCTCTGGGAATACTGCTTCACCAGTACACCCGTATGCTGTTCCCCCGCTTGCTTCTGCACCTGCAGCTGGTCAGAAAATTCTCCGGCCTCCGAATCTCCGTCTTGCAAGCTCTTCGTCCGATATACATGCGAGCGGGGTGACGCCGCCCTCGGCGACTTCCTCTAGGTACCGGCCAGTGCCAGTTCCTCCTCAGCCGATTAGGTCTTCCAGTGTCACGAGCGGCCCTACCTTATCACCCACCACAACTACTAGTAGTCGTCTGCATATCACTGTCCACTACGGCACCGACCACAAGTTCATCCTAGGGTTTCTGACCTCGACGCCATTTGAAGAAGTCGTGGATAAGATGCGGAAGAAGATCAGGATCTGTACTTCTTCAGATGCTAACGGGCCTCTGAGGATGTACTACGAAGACGACAGAGGGGGCCGAACGCTCTTGCGAACCACGGGGGATTATAGCAGGGCATTGGACGTCGTCAGAACTCGTCTCGCTCAAGGAAACCCGACATCGCCTGGACTCCTCGTGGTCTGGGTACAACCCGATGTTTAAACGCTCCTTTCTCGTCTTCGGTGGTATAGAGGGTGCCATTGGGTGTTCCATTTGGATTTATTGTTTAACATTCGATATCAGCTCGTCCTTATCGCCACCACGTGTTCGGCTCTTGCTCGTTGTCCTGTTCTCTCCCGTCATCTTTACTTATTATTCTCACAGTTGCCGTACGTTGTGCAAACCAGACCAGTACTCTACATAACACTCTATCATTTGACTTGAAGATGTCAATTATACCCCTGCTTTGTAGGATAGATTAGACGATTCCCTTTCTGCTAGGAACCGAAACTGGGTCGGTTGGGTATCCATTATTCTCTCACGACATGTCTAAAAATCCTGGGTGTGACCATGTCAAGGGAACAGTTCTTCAGGTCACAGATCATAGGTTTTGATTTTCTCTAAGAAATATCATACAACGATATTGGTGTTTGTTCTCGTAGCGCGCGCATCTATGTATGTAGATTTGCAGAAGCGACTCATCAAGCAGATTCACCACAAAGAAGGTACCCAAGAGTGAGAGGAGGTTAATACCCTACTTCTTGAGAGTGAAACCTTGTCTGGGGAGTCTAGGCTCGTTTTCTGCGTAAGCCTCACCCGCGTCTTCCCTCATCATGTCGTTGATCCATCTGCCGTTGGGCTTCAACCAGTCACCACTAGCAAACTTGACCGCGAGGTACATCCAGGCAGCGGCGTTACCGCAAGTACCGACCTCGTCCGAGACACTGTCCTTGGCGAACTCGCACATGCGCTTGTAGAGGGCCTTGTCGGTCCAGAGATCATACAAGTGCTTTGCAACAGCAGAGGAGTCGCCGACGTCGACGAGGTAGCCGTTCTTGCCGTGTTGAACTTGGAGGGGAATACCGCCAGCACGCGTGCAAACGACGGGTTTGCCTTTGTGGATAGCTTCGGAGACCTTGACTTCGAAGCCCTCGCGGGAGGAGAGCTGGAGGACGATCTTGGCGCTCGACATGAGAGCATTCAGAACTATTGGAAATGGTCAACAAATATCCTCCACGATTTGTGTGACTGAAATACGAACTTTGGTCACTCGGAGGAATGCGCATGACGACGATACTGAAAACCCTTGAGACCCAGCCTTAGAGAAAGGTGACAATACGTACTCAGCAGCATATGGAGCATACTGCTCAGTCTCGAGCAAGGCGAGGACCTCAGAGTAGATGATAGTCGCATCGGGATCGTCGATAGCACCGTGACCGCAGATAAGAAGTTGGGGAGTCTGACTGGCTGGTAACTTCATATCGAGCTTGCGGCGGAGTTTGACAAATGAGTCGATGACGACGGGAATACTAAAAGAAATGGTTAGTAACTCCCAATAACGGGAGGTGAACACATACCCCTTGGCAGGATCGAAACGAGCTACTTGGACGATGTAGTCACGAGCAGGCCAGTGCAGCTTACTCATGCGGATCTCAGAGCATGCGGTACGGAAGACACCCATGTAGTATTGCACGTCCCAGTTAGCGAGGGGCTACCGGGGAAATTGATCAGACCCTTGCGGGGGATTCAATTCGGCAGACATACCTTGGAGAGACCATCGAGCCAATCAGTGCAGGCACCCATCAGTCCGACTTTCTCCATGGGGACAGTGTCGGGCACGAACTTGTCAACTGGATGTGAGATGAAGAGATCGGAATGTTGGATACGGCTCCAGAGGTAATCCCAGACTTCGGATTGAGGAGAACCATCAATGTGAATGAGGTCACTGCGAACCTATGTAGCAGCAATCGATCAATGGTCGATTCCTCGGCACATGATCAACAACGTCCAGGGGCATACCTCGATATGGGAACGATAGATAACTGGAACGTTGGGTCGTGCTTTCTTGATGAGAGGAATGAGTCCTGGCATCTGCGGGTCGTCGATGAAGATGACATCTGCGCCACCAGCGGACTAGGCAAGTATATTGGGATCACCAAGCAAGGGACCAAAGACGAGGAAGCTCACAAGAGGTCCACCTTCAGAGAGCCAGTAGCGCTCGGCGTTGTAGGTGATCCACTGGGTGAATTGCTCTTGTTGAGGCAGGGTCAATCGGAGGCTGGGATCAGCGACACCTTGGAGGATGTTATGGTTGTTTTTGGTGGTCCTGAACACTGCAGGAGAAGGAGAGGGGATGTACTGGATGTGAAGGTGTTACTTTAACTCGTCAGGGTTGGGAGGCAAACGCACCCATTTACAATCGACGCCGAGCAAGCGGAAAAGGCGAATAAGAGCGTGACGCATCAGTGCAACACCTCCACCCTGGGGAGTGGAGCTGAAGAAAGCTATTTTGATTTGCTTCTCACGAAGGAACTTGGCGTATTTGAGAACCGCGTTCCACGTTGGCTCACGGACGCTTGAGCGGTAGTCCTCCAGAGAGTCAACGATACGAACGCGTCCGCCAGCATCGACGTCAACTTCGTTCCTAAATTGAACAAACAAGAGATTTGGTCGCGATCAAATCGCTCGAAAACGTCGAAAGCGCACCTGAAACCGATGAAAAGACGAGGGTTGTGACCAGAAGGACCGAAATAGAGGACGGCCTTGCGAACAGCCGAATCGGCCTGTTCATCGACGGCACGGAGCGAGGCAGGTGGGGTCTGTTGAGCCTGGACATTGGCGACGGCCACGCTCAAGAGACCGCCTTGAGTGGTCAAGGCAGATGCTCCAGGTCCAGGCTTGGGATCCGATGGGGTTTCACTTCTAGGAGTAAGAGGGAAGCCGAGGGGATCAAGTTTGGCGGCTGGACCCTTTCCGGGGGGTGTGAGGCGCTGAGTTGAACGTACATGGAAGACCTATGGCACAATCGCGGAGTTTAAGGACACCACATTTGACGAGTGCTTTGTTCAGACGCACCAAGGGGACGATATCGAGCTCACGCCAGAGACGACCACAGAGATCTGGGACATGCTCGTAGAGCTTTTCGGTGACACCGGCTCCCACGAACTTCATGAGATGCTCTATTACAAACGGAGATCAGATTAGGCCCTGGAGAAGGGGGATCGAAGGTGCGAAGGGGGCTCACTCACCATTGGAGAAGGCGGTGATGCTAGTGATGATAAAGTCTGATATGACCTTTGGATTGACGGTTGCGTTCTCAAAATGGACGTGCCGGACCGAATAATCGGTGGTGTAGGTCGAATCGTGAATGGAAAAGCCGATCTCGATGTACGACTTGTCCTCGGCGAGATTACCCGCGATACCGAGATACATGGGCTAGAAGCGTCCCAGTCGTCAGTCTGATGGGCGATAGGCGCGTCGACATGCACACCTGGAGGCTCTGCCATGCGGGGGTCTTGAGCGATTCGCCGGGGTGCTCGACACCAGAGAGGCGGCGCTTGATCTGCTCAGTGGCGGGCCGAGTGATGAAGTCCTCTTCACCCTCTGAGATGGCAGAGTCCTTGTGGGCGGAATCATCCCCGCCAACCTCTGGGGTGAAGGGCTTCAACGCATGGAGTCTAGGCATGGCTGTAGGACGATCTGGTTGGGTCTATGTACGAGCTAGACAACGTATGATACGACGAGCACGCGCGTTTGTCGTCGGGATGGAGCAGTCGGAGGCCAAGAAGTGGGGGCGATGGGGCCTGGGTTATATAGCCGGTAGTGGGGGGGGATTGGCTGGCGTAACGCAAGATCGATCGATAGATACACGTTCTTCCAGTGAGGGGTGAGGCAGAAAACCCCCCCGCCCTCTTGCGCCCCTCCATGCCACTCCCTAGCTTCCTCAGCTGACCGACCTTGCCGCTCTCTGCATCGCGCTGTATCTCACGCCATGTCAATCCTTCTTCTACATAGAACCATGTTTAGCGCCCCGATCTCAGCTCCGTCGCTCGTCTCTCGTACGCGTCTTGCCGCTCGCTTCTAACGGCTCTAGAATGCCGATGTACTCTGCCGACAGCCGTTATGCAGGCAAGGTCACCAAGTCCAGGTTTGGGCTCATATCAAGAATCTAACACATGACTTTCTAAAAACAATACATCCAACACATGACTTCCCAGAACTTGTTATCTATCCGGGCCGCATTCAGTCTGTGCTACTGCCCTGCACCCACTATTGCCTCCCTTCGGCTCATGTGAGCGAGCGATAACGTTCCTAAGCGTTGATGGCGTGAGCCTCTATGAAACGTGACCCCCAGTTCGTTGATGGGAGAGGGGCGGGTTCAATCGAGTCTGATAGTTGGTCGGATAAATTGACGCATTAGTGATAGCCGACATACAAGCCCCCCGGCGTATTGCACGGCTAACAACGACGTACCCAAAGTCATCATGAGCCGTAGATATCACAGATACCCCCTCGGTTTCTGCATTCCCGTGACATACTGGAACTTGGTGTGAACGTGGTGGAGGACGCCAAGTTGATTGACCACCTTTGTTCACGCGCTCGGTGGAGCTACATCGCGCAATGCGGTCATAAATACCCCTACCAGTATAATGAGAGGTACATCAATCTCCGTGCACGTCAAACTACGGCCGCGGAAGTATCCCGACCGTCAGACTAAAGAAGATGAACCTGTTCGCACTGCATAGTTAGCCCCAAAAGTGATCCACCTCCGTCAAAGTGATGTGTATATTGGTGGGAAATAGTCCGATCACTCCAGAAAGCCTCGATTCTGCAGAGTTGATTCAGAGGGGCCAAAAGGCTTACCTGCCAGATCAACAATAGAATGACCGTGGTTACAGTCGAAATCACGATGGGTCATGGTTGGATCCAAACCTTAATGGCAAAGGCTCAAAATCTGGCCTCTATGCTTTGCACCAAAAGCTTCGTTCTTGCATCTTTCCAAATTGAATGTATATACCGCTGCGGTATCTTCATATAGCTAAGGCACACTATCGCAATTTTACGGTGGTCGCCCTGCGCTGTGAACACTCTGGCGGGATCAAGGGAAATGAATATATCGTAAGAAATGGCACTTCGCATTGAAACTATCACCCAATACAGTATTGGCATTAAACGCCACTTGCCCCCGTTGCTGAGTTACGGGTGCAGTCATAAGTCCAATTTAACTCTGGGTCGAGCCACCGTCAACAGTCCTGCTATTTCCCGATGTCATCAAACGTGTAAGGGTATCCAATAACCTTAATACCGAACAGCCATTCCATTTATCGAGAAGTAAACAGACAGATTCCACCACATTGACAAGGCAAACCAACACGACACGATCATAACGTATGATGTTCCATAGAATACAGAATAGCCAATAATGTAGGTAACGAGTGTAAAGTATGGCTTGCGAGGTAGGGCTACAGTTGGAGGGTCAAAAGTCGGAAGCAGGGAGGGTGTATGAGACATGGGGGTTCACAGGAGGAAACGTAAAGCGCGTAAGGAACTTCAACTGCGGAAAAAGGGGGGATATTCAAGAGAAGTTGGCTCGGGTGCCCATTGCTTTAGGACGCTGTGGGTGTAGGTGTGGCAGTAGGCGCATCAAAAGGGTTGTGCTACAAGCTGAGTCAGTATCCAAAAACTTGGTTTGACAGGATGCTCAACGACTCACAATAATGGTACCGTCGGTTCCAATAATCCAGTACGAGGTGGCGCCGAGTTTGTTTGTAGTGTTCTCGGGAGAAAAATAGTACGCTGTTGAGCCGGCGTTCTTATTCTTCGCCATAACAGCCGCCATGGCACCGATAATAGTAATAGTGACCAATAAGGCGAGGACGGCGATAAACCAATATCGGCGCATGAGCCCATTGAGACGACTACGGCCATTTCTGTTTCCGTGAGCGTTTGAGAGGACGGTGAATGACTCCTGGCCGGCCGAGGTGTGCTCGTCCACAGATTGAGTCTGCGAATGTGGTCGTGAGGCAGTGTAGGTGGCCTTTGGCAACTGTGGGAGTGATGTGGGCAGGGTTTTGATTGGCGACGACTGGGGGGAAGAGTCGGCAGAGCTCTATAATCGGGCTCTCGTCAGACCTTGTCTAGAATTTACAGTGATAATTAAAACTCACGAAGGAGGACCTTCGGTCCGTTTCCTTCCCCTTTTCCAAAGCTGATGGGTCGTGTGGGGGTACGACTGAGGGGGTAGCTGGCTTGGTCTTGCTCCAAAACATGGTCGTTCGTTGGTAGGAAGGATATAGGAATAGAAGTTAAGTAAGGCTTATAGGGCGCGCAGAGTGCTGGGAGTGGTCGCGGCGGGCTGCGCGGCATTTATATCGACCCAACTATGTCCATACGAACCCATATTGGGCGGAGAGTGTGTGGCGCGCTCTATTGTTGAACGTTCTGAGCAGTCGGGCCGCCTCAGGAGCAAACTTGGCTCTGGGCGCCGGGTGGTTATAAGAAAGCAAACGCCTGCAGAACCATATTGTCCGTCCGAATTGGGTAA
>Ga0307515_10005883_pt1 | contig 24751 bp, 1 predicted proteins | sample 17_EM_MG_FD_194513 | JGI IMG/M metagenome (GOLD analysis project Ga0307515, IMG submission 194513) | Populus trichocarpa ectomycorrhiza microbial communities from riparian zone in the Pacific Northwest, United States - 17_EM | ecosystem: Host-associated > Plants > Roots > Unclassified | place... | reverse complement strand
TCTCCTAGCATTATAGTACCTTTTTATTCTCTCTTATACTTTCTTTACTAATTCTATAAGGTCTATATAAAGATTTATTAACGTCTTTATTCTCTCTTTAGCTATGCTACTTATTTTTTTTACTTATTATAGTAACAATAATATTCTTGGCTTATATCTATAATTCGCCTTAAATAGTAATATGCCTATTCCTTCTTAAGGTGTTGCATTATATATAAACTATATAACTGGTAATAGTAATACCTAATTATTCTATACATAATTAACATAATGCCTTAAATACTGCTCTAGTATCTAATTTAATCTTTTTATTTAACCATCTGTCTATAGATAATATGCGGTAGAAGTTACTGCTTAAACTCCTTACTCCACTAAAAATACTTCCTAAAATACTACTATAAATCTTAAATCTCTATCTAATATGATTTTGCTTAGTGCTTTATATCTTATAAATACTTCTTTAATATAGATTCTAGCGACATCTTCCGCTGAGATTTCTTTTATATATGCTATAAAGTATCCCCACTTTATAAGCTTATCTACTATTACTAAGATTACGTTATAATCCTATCCGGTAATAGGGTCTCTTAACTTTAGCAACTTTATAACAAAGTCCTATAATATAACCTCCTATAGTCTCTCTAGTATTTTAATAGGTTGTAGCCCTCTATATGGCTTATGCCTCGTTAGTTTATTTCTTTAGCAATCTAAATACTCCTTAGTAACCTTCCTAGCTATCCTCTAGATTCTATTAATAATATACTCCTCCTAGAGTCTTAATACTAAGCCTATAGCTCTATTATATCCTTAAGTTAATCCCTTATAAAACTCTTCTATAAATTGCTCTGCTATGCTTCTTAGGATATACTTTACTTCTTAGTTTTTGTATATATCCGTTTATAGATCTTCTAGCTATGCTTCTAGAATTCTTTATACCTAAAAGCTCTCTAGTATCTCGTAAACTCTTTCTAATTTACTATCTTCCTAAGTTGCTGTAATTTTCGGATAATTATACCTAATTAATCCGTCTATATCTTTTCGCAGTAAAGCCCCTAATAGCTTCTCGTTATTTTACAGTTTAGCTTTCCAACTTAGAGCATCTGCCCTTATATTATCTGCACCCTTAATATACTAAATCTTAAAATGGTATTCTATAAGCATCTCTGCCTATTTAACCTATCTTTAGTTAAGTTCCTTTATTGTTAGAAATCCTATTAGGTTCTTATAATCCGTTTTAACTATAAATAGTTTCTTTATGCCTTATAAGAACGCTCTCTATTTCTTTAATACTATAACTATACCTAACAGCTCCTTATTATAAATGTTATAGTTTAACTCTAGTAGTATTATCTTCCAACTATAGTATACTACTAGGTGCTATTTATCTTAGTATCTCTATATAAAGCACGCCCCTAGTATATAGTCTAATATATCTATCTCTATAACTATCTCTAGACTTAATTAATAGATCTTAAGAACTAGCTCCTAGGTAAACAACTCTTTAATTTTCTTAAAAAGTTCTTACTATTTCTCTCCCTATACCTATAGTTCTTCTTTCTTTGTTAATCGCGTAAGTAGCTTAATATCCTTTAACTACTGCGCTATAAACCTTCTATAGTAATTACAAAACCCTAGAAATAATCTTAACTGCATAAAAATTTCTAGTTCTTACCAATTTACTATAGCCTCGATCTTCTTTAGATCTATACTAAGTTAGCCTAGTTTAATAATAAATCCTATAAAATTAGTTTTCCTAGTAAAGAACTCGCATTTCTTAATTACTACTAGCATCTATTTTTCTTATAGTCTCTTTAAAACCCATTTAATGTATTCCCTGTGTTCTTCCTTAGTTATTAAGTAAATAATAATATTATTAAGGTATACTATAACAAATTCATTTAAGTATTCTCCTAATATATTATTAATACGCTTTTAGAATATTGCTAGTGCGTTTATAAGCCTAAATTATATAACTAATGGCTTATATAGTCCTTCCTTTAATCTAAAGGCTGCCTTCTATTTGTTGCCTTCCTTAATTTAGATCTAATAGTACACCTATCTTAGATTTATCTTTGTAAAGATTTACGCGTTACCTATCCTGTCTTAGATTTCGCTAATTAAGGGTAAAGGATACCTATCCTTCCTAGTAATGCTGTTTAACTATCTATAGTTAATATATAGCCTTAATTTGCCATTTTTCTTTAGTACAAATAGTACTAGATAACCCGCTAATAACTACAATAGTCTAATATATCCCTTTTGTAAGTTTTCCTAAATAAACTCTTTTAATGCTCTACCTTCTTCTTTAGTAAGCTTGTAGATTAGAAAGAACCTTAGACTTATTTCTAGTTCTAATTCTATTTTATAGTCCTAAGCTATATACTCTAATAGCTTCTTACTTTCTGGTAACTATAGTTTCTTACCGTACTTATAGTATCTCTTTAGTACGTAACTTAAGCCTTACTTAGTCTCTTTATATATCGCTCTAACTTAGTACTATACTAACTTAGCTTATTATTATATCTTGCGACGTTAAGTATCTTTAATATTGACCTAACCTATAATCTAATTAATCCTTAGATTATATTCCTGTAACTAAGGCATTCCTAGTACTGCCTTATCCCGTCCTAATAGTAGGATATTAAAAGATATCTCGATTTATCTTCCTTTAATAGTTAACTAAATAGGTCCTATTTTAAGGTTGATAATCCCTCCTCTATAGGCTATTAGATCTCCTAAAATTATTACTAATAGGTAAGGTTCCTCTTTTTGCCTATAAGGTAATCCTATTCTTTTAACTACTACTAGTAAGATATAGTTCCTTATTACTCTACTATCTATTAATGCCTTAAACTGTTAATCTTGCTATTTAACTTATAAATTTAGGTGCCGTCCTTAAATTCCTTTAAGGGTCTAAGGCTTTACTATTGGCTCCCTTTAGTTCCATAGGCCTCTATTTTTCCTAACTATTAGCTACTTAATCCTATTACACTTAGCTTACTCTTTAGCCAATACCTAGTTTACTTTTTATCTTTAATATACTATAGACACGTATTCTTTAGGTATTCCCACTACTATCGTCCATTTAAGCATTTTTCCGTAAGGAATCTTCCTAGTTAAAGTATTAAATCTCCTTCCTCTTAGACTTCTACTGGATGCCATCTATATATATATTTGGCATTTCTATACTATTACTCGTCCATTATCTAGTATATCCTCGCAGAGTATTTCCAATTCTTTTCCTTTGGATTCTTATATATCTTATATATATCGTCTATATACGCAATCTATAATAATGTATAGTGTGCTAAGTGCTTTAGGTTAACTCTTAGCTCGTCTTTATTCTTAAGTTTAAACCTTTATTATACTAATCTAAACGTTATAACTTTATTCGCAGGTACTAAGATGCGCCTCTCGCTTCTCTAGTCCTCTAATTATTCCTCTAGATCCTTTAACGTTATAATTAAGGCTCCCTTAATATAATTTATAGCCTTTTCTATAATCGGGTGGTTTTAGATAACTTTTTTATCCAATTATATATAGAAATCTTCCTACTTATTATTATGTCGCTGCTTATACCACTTTTAGTATAGCTACTAGAGTATATATAGCTTATCTGTAAAGAAGTATCTTTTTATTACTACGTTATAATAGCCTTTAGTATATCATTTCTTAAACCTAGTAGGAATTCCTAAATCCTCTTCATCTTCTAGTTCGGTAAGCCACTTAGCTCTTAGTGTGCCTACTCTTAGCCTATTAGTAATTCTTCGTACTAGTGCTTTGTCCTTTATACGTCCTAATATACTAAATCTCTTATCTAGTTTCTGGTTTTGCTATACAATAATTCTTACTCTAAATTCTTCTATGGTTTCTTTTAGTTTACGCCTTACGCTTTAATCTTTAAAGTCTTCTTACTTCTTAATCTTAGTATTAACTCTTTAATCTTTAGTCCGAACACTATATTCTACTAGTAAGTCCTCTAGGTCTATATATCTATCTTTTAGTTTAATTACTGTTTATACTATAGATTCTCTAATCTATAAAGAAGCTCCTTGCCTCTTACCTATAGGTATTCTAATTTATACTCTAAATTCTTAGTCCTTTAGATTCTTTAATCCTAAGCTTACTTTTAACTTAAGCTTAGCTCCAACCTTAGTCCAACTAGGCTTACTTAGTATTCTTATCTTGTCTTAAAAGTCTTAAATCTTACTTATCTTATCTTAAGAGTCTTATACCTATAGGAAACTTCGTCCCGAGCTTATTTATATATCTTTAAACTAAGCTACTGCTCTACTCTATCGGTTTTCGTCTATTATAGGTCCTTAAGCTTACCTTATCTTATCTTAAGAATCTTAGTCATCTCTTATCTTATCTTAAGAATCTTAAGCCTTTAGCCTTTTGCCTTTATTAAGTGCCGAAGTGGTTTGCTGTCCTACTTCTCTTACGTCTTATAAAGCAATAGACATTATATTTAGTAGGGTCTTAATCCTAACTAATATTCCCTATTCTATAGTAGAATTATCCTCTGCCTCTAGTGTAATATCTCTAATAGCTATATATTCCTAGTAAACCGCCCTTATTACCTTATCGTTACGGAATATTTCGCCTACGTTAAATTTATTGTCCTTAATGTCCGATCTGCAAACTAGTTTATTAGTTCCTCTATATTTTGTAGGTGCTAGCTCCTATAGCTAGTAGCTTACGCCGTACTTAGCGTCTTTATAAATTTAGTATACGTTATTATAATAAACGCGAAACTTTTAATTAAACACTCTTTGGTTCCTCGTAGCATATTATTGTCCCTCTATATATATATATCGTCTGCCGTTAGTCTTATTCCCTTTATTATATAGTATCTCTAACTATCTTTATAATCCCTTATAAAGTAACCTTATTTTCTATAATTTATATAAGCTCCCTTTCTAAACTATTGCTTTTACTATAGAGTCTGCCTAAATATCTTCTACTACTAAGATCCTTAGTTTAGCCTTTACTCTTTAGACCTTTAATTACTTAATCTTTATCCTCTAGGTTTTTATAGTTTCTTACTCTATCTCTTATAGGCTTCTCTAGTACTACTTAGGTCTATTAGCTTTGTGCTATACTATAGTTTTTAACTTGGCTTAGGTTGTTGTGTACTCTATACCTTATATAACTATAGAACTCTGTCCTAACCTTTTTTAGCCTATTCCCTTTAGTAGATCTAATTGTTAATTTTAATCACCTAATCTATTAGTTCCTTTAGGGTGTCCGCATCTTCTATTAGAATAATTACGTTCTAAACTTTAGCCTTAAGTCCCTGTTTATACTATACTATAAGCGCCCTATTATTCCACTTAACTTATATTACTAATGTCTGGAACTGCGTTATATACTTAATTACTAAGGTTCGCTGCGTAATATCTTAGAGTTTTCTTTCTGCCGTGGTTACTGCCTCTAGGTCTCCGAATATTTATATAAGTTACTCTATAAATCTATTCTAGCTTAAGAATATAAACTGTACCTCTTAGTTTATTATTATTATTCCGTTTACCTGGATTTCTATAAGGTAAGGCTTAAACTATTTAAGTGCTCTTTCTATTAAGAATAATCCTACGTACGCTATTTAATCCATAGATATTGTCAGCTTAGCTCCCTCTTGCGCTACCTTAAAGTGCATTTATATAAGGAATCCTTTAAGCTTTAATCTCTCTCCTAAGTACCTTTTAATTAATAGTAACTTAACCTTTGCTACGCCTATCCCATTAATCCTATTTTCCAATATTGCATTATTTTCTGTTAACTAGTTAACTATTTTTTGTAACTGTCCGACCGTTATAGGTTGCTGTAAGTCAGTGTTTGCTATACTAGTGTTATTACCTAACCTTAATATAGTTGCCGCCATCGATAGCGTTATAGTGGCTGCTTTTGGTGGTATATTATTTGACTTCTTATATTAATACTGTAACTAGGTAGTGATTGTATAACGGAACCTTATAGCAAGAACTATAGTAGGTCCTATTATTGGGCTAGGTGTGTAGGAAATGTAAGTATAAAAGTTAACAACGTAATAATAACTAGTGGAGTAGTTGCCTAATAGATTAACTCTAATTGTATTCTAAGAATTACTATAAGGAAGGAACTATCTAGGTAGGGACTAAGGGTCCTTAAATATATAACCGTACTCCTATAAAATCCTTCTTATACGTGATATATATGTGCTTTATCTACTCTGTCACGGATTATATAGATCCTACAGATTATATAGATTATGTCACGTGACCTTGGTTACTATTCCTCGTTATATAGCTCTATCGGCTCTATTCTAGACCGTACTTGTATTAACTAACTAGCTTCTTCCGTCTCTTCTCTAAGTAGTCGTAATATCGTACTTAAAGCGTCCGTAATACTATATCCCTAAGGCGCTATAGGACCTTTTAAACGTGCTTAGTATACTTAAAAGAGTTATTATTATAAATAAGTATATTATCCAGGTACGTAAAGTAGAAGTTATTAAGGTAGTCCTATAAGGCGTTATTAATATAGCTTTAGAAGGTATCTAGGCCATTATATACGCTAAAGGATATAACAGTATATTTAAATTGGCTAAAGCGTAATATAAATGCGGTTTTCTATTTATTACCTTCCTATATTTAGAGATAGTTAAAAGCGGTGATAATATTAAGCTTAGTATAGATTTTAGCTTAGCTAAGCCGTTTAAGGGTTTCCCGTATAAGCGGTACCGGGTATTAGTTTTTAATTATAATAGCGTTAAGTCCTCTATAGTTAATATAGAATTAAATACCTTCTTTTAGCTTCTTAGTAAAAAGAATAGGGGCGGCTACTGGTAATATACTAGGACGAATAACCCCTTTATTAAGGTGCTTGTTAATATACTTTCTTATAATTAGAAGTTCGTCTTTTAATATTAGGTAGGGTCTCTTATAAAGTAGTATTTTTCCTTATTTAATATTAATAGTATAGTTATTAGGTTAATATAGGGGGAGTATATCTACGTCCTTTTATAAGTATATATTAATAAAGTTATAGTACTTCTTAGGGAGGAGCTTATAGAGTTCTTTGTTGGTAAATCCTTTTTTAAGCTTTATAACCTTTTTAAAGTCTAAAGGTAAAAGTCTGTGGAGTTCCGCAGGGGTATTATTATCTAAAAGGTTAACTATATCTATCTTATTACTATAGAGGACGTAGTTTTATTCTTTATTAAGCTTATATAATTATAATTAGGAAGCTATAGTAATAGTTTAACCTTTCCTATGTGCTATGCGGTAAAAGGCTATAGTACTTATATAGTAGTAGTTAGTTGTAGATAGGGTAATAAGGGGTTTCTTAGGTTAATATCCTAGTAAGTAAATAGAGGCGGCTAGGCTGTGTCCTAGGTAAGTCTCTCTATAGTATTTAGAATTAAAGGTTGCTTTTCTTTTTTCCTAGTTAATAGTGGGGTTATATTATTTAAGCTAGCTTGTTTTAAAGATAATAGGGTAGTTAGTAAGTAGTATAATATAGGCCTAAAGCCCCTTTTAGTGCCCGTTTATATCTAAGTAGAGTTATACTATATAGATAATCTTTATATAGTATAACTACTATTAGCAAGTTATAGGGCGCGGGCTTTAGTAAGGGGTAAGGTAGGTAGGTTATAAGTATATATAAGTTAAGTATCTATAAATTAGTTAGTAGCTCTATAGTTAATTATAGAACGGCTTTTATATTATTTTTTAGTAGTAGTTCCTATTATAGATAAAACTATCTATTTCCGTCTGTTTATCTTTATTAAGTTATTTATTAAGTAGGCTAGTATATAGATCCCTTTATTATTAAGGCGCCCTAACCCACGACTTAGGGCTAAAACTTAGCGTTTTCTGCTTCTATATCCGATTCTACTGCTATTACTACGTCTTTATCTTATATAGTAGTAGCGTATAGCAATATATTTAGTATTTAGGGCATTAGGTTAGATATTAGGCAATAGCTACTAAACCTAGCTATTAGGTAGTTTAGGTTATTATAATAACAGCCTTTTTAACGGCATTTATAGCAGCGTCCTAGTTTTTAAAGTAGCTCGCGTTCTCCGTCTAGGAGTTTTTATAGAAAAGTTAGTATAAAGAGGTTGATATTAGCTCCAGTAGTACTTAAGGTAGTAGGCGTTAGTAGCTTAGTATATATAGGTTTAGTAGGCCTAGAGGGCTTCTATAGAGAGGTCTTTAGGTAAAGGTTAGTAGTAGTAATCTAATTTAGTTGTTATTTAATCTTTTATAGGACTGCTACTATATTATAAACATTATTATAGTTATAGCTAGCGGCTGCGTAACTAAGGCAATAAGTAACTTTTTTAAGGAGATCCTTCTAGTCTTTAGTATCGTCTTAGGTAAGGGCTCTAGTGTATTCCTAAAATTTAATATAGAACTTGTTAAATAATTTAGTAGGGCTTATTTTTAAGGCATGTAGTTTAGCTTAGCTAGTGGCTAATAGGTCGTAGTCGCGGTATATTAGGTTGAGATTATTAAGGACTTCCTAGTAAAACCGCCACTTTTAGAGGCTATTAGTCTCCTATTAGGCGAAGAGTCTATTAAAGAGTATACCCTTTATTCGCCCAATAATATAGCTAATCTTAGTATCTTTTATAGGAAAAAGGTAGGCACTCTAGGTTAGTTTTTTGCAGATTTATATCTTTTGGTAGCTATATTCCTTATAGTCTCCCTAAAAAACTAAGGGATTAAGGTAATATACATTAGACCCTATGGTAGCAGCTTAAGTTTAATTATTATAGCTTTTATTATCGCCGCTTTAGTAGGGGTTCCTATTAGGTAAAGCTACTTAGCGTTAATTCTTTATTAAGTATTAAGTAGGTAAGGTTACCGGGGGTGTAAAGACTTAGGTGGCGTTATATATAGTAAAGAGGTGTCTAACGTCTTTATAAATATACTTGTTAAGCTAAGATTATAGGTATTTAATTATGCCCTCCTTTTTAGTAACTATAGTAATAAGTATAATCTTAGCCTTCTTTAACTATTAGACGTCGCGTTCAGATATATAGAGGTTATCTTTGGTTTCTTAACGTGTATTATTAGTAAGCGCCTTATAAGCTTATAGATCTTAGATAATATCGCAATCTTAGGTAGTACGCATCTTAGCTTATATAAGCTTTAGGTAGTAGTTCTATAAAAGGCGGTAGTATTTATTAAGTTCTTATGCTACTATTTTTATAAACATCTTAGCGTCTCGTATTTCAATTTTAATAGGTAATAACCCTTTCGCTTACTTGTTTATAGTTATATAGTTAATAAAAGATAAAATATTATTAGTGTCCACCTCCTTAGGGGTTAAGGCTAGGGCTAATAAATTAAAAAAATTTGGGATTAATTGGCGTTATAGGTTAAGTATAGGTATTAGGTTATTCTTTAGGTTTAATATAGTAGCTAGTAAGAAATATTGTCTTACTATTATAGGTTCCTTAGAAGTATAGAGTAAGGTAACTTATAGACACGCTATTTCTAGCAGCGCCTATAGTATTGTAAAGATATAGAATTAGTTATAGGCTAAGCGTTGGTAGTAAAAAGGCGCAATGTAATATTATAGGACGGGGGCAGTAGCTATAGAGCGTATATATTTAAGGAGTCTATAGGATATTACGCGATTAATTATAAGGGTTAAGGCGTAAGGAGGTAATATACCTACGCGTAGCTAATATAAGCTATATATAAAGTATATATAAGAGCACGGGGCTCTCCTATAGAGGCCCCTATAATAGGGTTCCGTAACAGTACTACTTTATTACTTTTAGCTTATCTATTAATTATTAGTAGATAGGGCTATAACCTAGCAAGTTATTAGCTTTTAATTAAATCTTATAATTATATATCTAGTAAGGGGGTAACTTATCTAAAGCCGCCTTTAAGAATACATCCTTATAATTTATATAAATAGTAAAAAAAAGGCGTTTAACTAGTTCCTTATTAGTTTCCTTAGCTAGCTCTTTCTCCCTATTATTAATAATTTAGTTAATCTTATATAGGCTTATTATAAAGACTTTATTATCCTTCCGGTATATATTAAAGTAAAACGCTATAGCGCTAATTACGGTAATATTTATAGCGGGGAATATAAGGTAAGGATGTGAATAGGGAGTTTAATAATAGAATAATAGGTATATTGTATAGATAGAGACAAATCCTTAAGGGAAAAGGAGGAGTCTGTGTGTAAGGTAGGAAGGGTTTTCCCTAGGTATATATAGAGCACGTACCTTATAGGCGAGTTACCCCTAGGTTACCCCAGGGTCGCCTATACTTTATAGCTATATAACTATCTACTTAGGTTTTACCTAATAATACCCCCCCTTTAAAAAGGGTCGTCCCTAATCCTTTATATACTTAGGCCTTAATAAAACCCTATAAAAAACCTTAGTAAGGAAAAAATTTAGAGGGGAAAGAGCGTCTTAATTTTGCGTATAAAGAGATAGGTAGTATATATACGCGGCGCGAAGATATTAAGGAACTTTAACCAGCGGTTAAAGTTATCTAATTAGTTAGATTTGTCTTGCTAAGACTCCCCCGTATTTAACTAGGCTAGTAGTGATTTTATATACCTAGTATAAAAAATCCTAATTAGTCTATTTAATAGGTAGAGCTAATAGAGCTTAATACTATCGCCTAAATTTAGTAAACTAGAAGTATTCTAAAAGCTTACTTATATAGGCAGGTCGCTAGTACCTCGTAGGTCGGTTATAGGTTATTTGTATATAGCCAGATTTATAAACAGTAAGGCTATATACCTATTAAACCCGCTACTAACCCTGCTTTAGCCTTATGCTATACTAGCGTAGCGCCGTATATACTTTACGGGTAGGTTATAGGTTACTTATATATAGCTAGGTTTAGGACGGCAAGGCTATATACCCATTAAATCCACCGCTAACCTATACTTTAGCCTTACGCGTTACCTATATAGTATATACGTGGAATAGTATAAGTTATTAGTATAGGTTACTACTAGTGGGTTACTAGTAGGTTATAGACCCTAGTTAAATAGACCCTAGTTATAAACGGGCCTATTCTCTAATATATAAGCAATCTATTTAGCTAGCATAGAGTAACGGACTAGGTCTAAAAAGGGTACTTTCTAAATTAAGCTTTATTACCAGTATACGCCGTAGCCTCGCCTATAAGTCACTAGCATCGCTAGGTTATGTTAGAGTGTAGCTTATATAGGATATTAATAAATTAAAACTTTACCCCGTATATACGCCGTAGTTCTTATAGCAATTATTACTTATTCTTTAATCCCTTAGGACATCCCCTACTCCGGTTTAATACAGGTTATATTTTAACAGCGGTACTTACTTTTTGCCTACACTTTAGCTATAAGGCTGGGGTATCCCGCTTATAGTACTTATCTAATAGTTATTAATAATTCTTAAGTTCTATCTCGTATTTCTATTTATTATACTTATTTAGCCATCCTAGCTATTTAATAAGGTACTATAGTTGTCTAGTACAATCCTAGTAGGTAAAGATTGCTTCTACTTCCTAGCTACCTTTTTTAAACTCTTTTACTACTAAGGGTTAAAACCTAGGGCGTAACCTATAAAGCTCTAGTAGGGAGATATAAAAAAAAAATAGGTGGAGCTATACTATAGTAGGTAGAAGCTTTAGCTTATATACTTACTACCCTACGCACTCTAGGATCTAAAACGGTCCCATAAACTTATAGTTAAGCTTTTTATAGGGACGTTTTGTATGGATGTTCTTAGAGGAGAGTAGGACTTGTTTACTAACGGCAAAATACTTAGCTAGATGGTGACGATTATAGTATTTTACCTAAAGCTATTAGGCGTGCATTATTGACGCTGCCGCTACCTTATATATAAGGCATAGGCGTTATAGATACATCTCTATAAGTTCAATATTTATTAACTTAGACCCCTCCCTACCTTACTAGGCATCTTAAACGCCGTCTAGGACTCCGTCTAGGACGTTTAGTAGCTAGCTATAGGCGAGCTTAATAGGGGAACGCTTCGTTATAGTATAGACCTTAGAGTTATAGGTAAAGGCCACTTCTTTAAGTAGGGAGGCCTAATTAGACTATTCCTAGTTTGTAAATATATATAGGTATATATTAAGCTCTTAGTTCTAACGCTTTATTTAACTATCTATTTACAGGTAAAATGCGGTACTAAGTTTACGTTAAACGCGAAGATAGTAGTATATAGTACTTTAGTACTCGCTTATAAATACACTACCCTTATTAAAAATAATATTATCTAGAGGCCCTATTTACGCAAAGACTCTAAATAAGAGTTCTGCGAGTTACGTAGTATTAATTATCTTACGCACTAAATAGTAACGCACTAGCTTTATAAAATGGTCTATAAGGATAAGAACGGAGTTATACTCTACGCTATTAGGAGTCTTGGACTCTAAGAGATCTATAATAAAGTTAAGTAAATAATACTGCTAGGCTTAGGTGGGGACCTAAAAAGGCTACAGCTTACTATAGGGTTTATAGCGGCGCGATTTAGAGCGTTAGTAGATATTATAATTATCTAGGTATTTACAGAGGTCCTAGATAAAGCCGTTCCAAGTATACTTCTATATAATTACCTTAAAAGTACGGTTAAAACCATAGTGGCCGCCTATAGGATCGTTATAATTCCGCTTAAGGATCTCCTATTATAGTAGTATGCAATTCAGCACTTAGACCTTATTATTTTGCCTTAGAAGTCCTTAATTATTAAGGGTATAGTTCTTATTACTAGTAGGAACTTATCCCTAAATTAACTAATTATATATAAAGCGTATAAAGGCGTCCCTTTTTTATACTCTATAAATAAAATTAACTAGTAACTTAGGGGGTTATTCTATAAACGCCGTTTTAGCTAAAGCAGCTACTACTACCTCTTGCTATGGCACGAGACTCTGCGTAAAGTTAGTGCTAGCAAAGTAATGTATAATGTGTAGGTAACTTACTAAGTTATTATAGGGGACCGTAGCCTAGGCTAAGGGGTCTTCCCTAGGGTTAAGCGCTATTAGGTTAGTTAAAGTAGTCTTAAAAAGAATAGTAGGACGCTTTAATCCGCCGGCGCTAAGTTTATAAGGGTCACTCGTATACTATACGTATACTACCCGCTAATTTAGTATAGTAGTACTAGGGCCGCCTATAAGGCCTATAACCCGCAACTTTTACTATAATATAGGCAGCATAGTATTAAGGATTGTCCTCTTACTACTATCTTTAAAGCCTTTAGTATAATCCGGGCGTTAAAATAATATATTAGTAGAATTTACCTTACCTAGCTTATATTTAATCTTAAAATTAAACTTAGCTAGTTTCTTAATATACTAGGCCTAGCAAGTAGATAAGCTCTTAATAGTTATAAAGTACTTAAGATTATTATAATTGCAGAGCACGCGCATTATATACGCGGCGTATTTAAGGTAATAGCGCCACATTTTAAAGCATTGCACTATAGCGAGTAGTTCTTTATTATACGTATTATACTAATACTTTTAGGCTAGTAAGCTTCTAACTATAATAAGCGATTAGGTACTAGTAGAGTTAATCTCCTTACCCTAAAGGCTGCAGAAGTATACCACTATAGGCATAGTTAGAAGCATTAGTAATTACTATTAAGGGTATATTAGGGTTAAAGTGGCGAAGTAGAGTAGCCTATATAAACGCAGCGCGTAGCTTATAAAACGTCTACTATACGTTATTAGGCTAGGACTAAGGTTAATACTATTTAGTAGGCCCTTTTAACTTATGCTTTTTCTTCTTCTCCCTATCTAACGTTGGGTTACGATGTGTTTATATAAGATATGCGTATAGGGGGTATATAGTATTTAAGTAGTTTTAGATAAATCGCCTATAGAAGTTAGCAAAGCTAAGGAAGACCTAGATATCCCTATAGGACTTAGGCTTAGGCCATTCCTTAATAGCTTTTACGTAGTTAGGGTTTATTATAATACCCCTAAGGGTAATAATAAAGCCTAGGAACTTAATGTTCTTAATATAAAAGATATATTTTAATAGTTTGGCGTATAGGCCCTAAGCGCGAAGCTATTACAGTACCTGCTTAACATACTTAACATACTTATCCTTATTATTTAAGTAAATAAGAATATTATCTAGGTAAACTATATAAATAGTATTTACTAAGGTTTCTAAAGCTTTATAAATATAGCTCTAGAAAGCTATAGGGGCGTTAGTAAGACTAAAGGGTATTACTAGGTACTTAAAGTAACTATAGTATATCTTAAATACGGTCTTCTATTTATCTCCCTTTTTAATATAAATCCTATAGTACGTATTATAAAGATCTAGCTTTATAAATATCTTCATATAGCTAAGCCTATTAAAGAGTTTGCTAACTAGTAGTAGATAGTACCAATTTTTAATTATAATCTTATTTAGGCGTCTATAGTTAACGTATAGCCATATTATACTGTCTGCTTTTAGTATAAAGAGGATAAGCGCTCTAGTAGGTAACTTACCAGGCCTAATCTAGCCCTTTTTAAGAGCACTGTCTAGGTACTCTTATAAAATCTATAACTCTTTCTATAAGAGGTTATAGAGGGGTATTTACGATAACGTCTTGCCTTCTTCTAAGTTAATTATATAGTTATACTTAGAGTTCTATAGTAGTATGCTTGCTAGCTCGTTAAAGAAGATATTAATTTCCTCCTTATATATATCTGGTAGACTAGGGGCTATAGAGGTTAAAGTAATTATTATATAGTAGTATGCTTTTGGGAGCTAGTAAAGAAAAGGGTATAGCTAATATGCGTTTTGTAGGTATATTCGCACTAAGAGTGTATATAGCTTTACTGCAGTATACTTAATAGTTTTAGGGTTTCGATTACCTCCCCCTTACGTATAGGTAATCTGCGCTAGCACTAAAGGGTCTTTATAGGTACTCGCTACTAGTAACAGTAGGTCCTCTACTATATTTATAACCGGTGTCTCTATATCCGGAGGGTCTGTATAGGTACTCGCTGCTAGTAATAATAGGTTTTCTATTATGTTTATAACTAGTATAGAGAAGGGGTCTTCTAGCTATAGTAAATAGACTATTTTACTAGCCTTAATATCTGCTAGGAAAGTATTAAGGATAACTATTTAGAGGTATCTAGGGTCTAAAGTACCCTAGATAAACTATCTAGAATAGAAGCTAATTAATAAATCTGCTTCCGTAAGCCAATCCTATTTAAAAACTATATTATAACTATTAAATAAGCCGCCCTAAAAGGTCTGCGGGCTAATAGTGCGAAAGGTACCCTAGGAGTCGCTAGTGGTAACTCTTAGATTATAAGCATCCCAAATTATTATCTGGTTGCTATTAAGGAAATATATAATAGGTTTACGTAAATATAGCGCGTAGCATATAGGCAGGTTAAACCTATAGACGACGTCTTAATTAATAAGGTTAATTTAGCACCTATTATCGTATAAAGTATATAGGCGGACTTTACCCTAAGGCGTATCTATTATAATATATACTATAATACGTTTCTTCTCTCCCTCTATATTAGGCCCTAGTTATAGTTAAAAAAGATACGCTACTAGGGCTTTAGGTTTTCTAAAGGCCGAGCTAACTTCTCTTTATTAGCCTACTTCTAGTATTTCTTACGGTGGCCGCCTATAGTCCTTTAACTTGCCTACGTAGTACTAGCGTTTAGGGGGTCCCCTAAGCTATCTAGCTTTTAGGTAGTCTCCCTAGGAGTTTACTTAAAAAAGTATTACCCTTTTTAGGTTCTGTTCCCTAAGCCTAACTCTATAAAGCCTATACTGCGACCGCGCTTTATACGCGATAATTTACCGCTACTACTTACGCGATCTTTTGCGAGCTTTATAGTATTAAGCAATTACTCTATATAGCGGATTTTATTAAAGAGGTCTTTAGCGGTTCTTACCCGTTAGGTAAAGTTCTAGCGGAAGAGCTCTGCTTATAGGTAGGCTAGGAGATATAAGAACTAAAAGTCTACCTATTATTTAGGATTAACAAAAGGGGTATATAAGAAGAGGTCCTCTAAGCTATATATATAGGCTAGGAAGACGTTAAACCTCTAGTTCTCCTTTATAATAGCTATATAGTATATTATAGCGTTATTAAAGCGTCTTAATATAGGGTTCCTAATCTGGTCTTAGACCATAGTCTTAAATTTATCCTATAGTAAAGGACCTTTATTCTTAGTGCCTAACCGGCAATAAACTAGTTAGGTAATTATCTTCTCTTTTATAAGACCTTTAATGGCCTAGTACGTACGTCGCTTATAGTCGTAGTTAGCGTCATTAACCTTAAATTGGTTCTTAACTGCGGCGATCTACCAGTTAAAATGCTATTAAGTAGTACTACTAATATTGGGTAGTAACTTCTTAACTAGGGCGTTAAGATTTAATTAGCGTATATGTTTGCTATATACCTTATACTTTTTACTAAAGAGGTAACGGGAGGGCTTTATTAAATTAATAATACTTTATAAGTTGGCTATTTTTTTAGCTAGCTTATCTAGCTCCTTTATATTAGCGGTATTAGGTAGGACGCTAGTAACCTTATTAAGCTCCTATTAAGCCTAGGTATATAAGTTAAACTAATCTCTAGCGTTTATAGATATCTAATTATTTTAAGGTTTAAAAGGCGGCTTAAATACTACTAGTGTGCTTTTAGCGGTTTTATCTACACTAGATCCTAAGGCGTTCTACAGTCGCATCGCTAGCGTATTACCGTTAGGTGTAGGCGTCGGTTTTCTTTTTAGAGGTATTATAGAAAAATTAAACCGGCTATTCTCCTAAGGGGATTAGTAAGGATTTAAATGTAAGGTAAGAATATAGATAGGGAGTCTAATAATAGAATAATAGGTATATTATATAGACAGAGACAAATCCTTAAGGGAAAAGGAGGAGTTTATGTATAAGGTAGAAAGGGTTTTTCCTAGGTATATATAGAGCACGTACCTTACGGGCGAGTCACCCCTAGGTTGCCCTAGGGTCGCCTATATCTTACGGCTATATAACTATTTACTTAGGTTTTACCTAATAGGGGAGTTATATAATAATAGGGGTATATATAACTTTAGGGACTTCTAGGGTACTAGCGTTATCGTTACTCCTTTTAGCTCCTATTATATCTTTTAAAGGCCATCCCTTATATCCTATTAATGCGTTCTTTTCTATGCCGGTTAAATCTACGCAATTTAGACGTCATTTACGTTACTATCCATCCCGCTTTTATACGTAGAGTTTTCTTTAAATATAGCGCTTTAGGAGAGTATCTTTATTAGTATAAAGTTCTTTCTAGCTTTACGGCAGGCGTTTTTTTTAAGTAAAGGCTAGGTTACGGGCCCGGACATCCTACTAATAGGTAGGGTTAGCCCTTATAGCTAGTGTCTTATAATTAATTCGGATTTCCCTAATAAAGAAGGGTAACCTTAATCTATCCTCTAGCTAGACATACTGTCTTTATTATATATTTAACTAAATATTAAAATAGGATATCTATTTTTATCTAAGGATTATATTATAGAACCCTAGGTTTAAAATGTAAAAGAGGATACCGTATTAGCGTTATCTGTTAAAAGCAATATATAACTTTAAGATATAGGTAACGGGCCGACTAGCTTAGCCGTTATAGCCTTTTACCTAAATAGGCTTCTCTAGTTAGATGGCTTCTATATTTAAAAACTTAGTAACATTATTTATATAGGCAGTATTTATAAAGGCGAAGCTATTTGCTTTAGTATTAATAAGGGTAGTTATATTAACTTATATCTATTTTAAAATACTATTTATAGAACTATAAAATACTTTCTACCTATTAACTAACTAAGATTAATCTCTTTAAGATTAATAGGGTACCCTAGGGGGGAGTCTTTCCCTACGGTTCTTCTTTTCCTAACTTATTAGACGTCTCTCCTTCCTCTATTTCCTTAATATCGCCTATATTCTTTAGTTTTAGGTAAAATAAAGTAAAGTAACCCTCCTTATTATAGTTATAGCAAGTAGCCGAAGTAGGGTTAATTAGAGTATTACGGTAAGTACTAGTTAATAGCGTAGTATATAGCTAGTTGGGCGAGGCTTACTAATGCGTAGTTATAACCGCTTTTAGTATAAAAGTAGTTATAGCTTATCTTCCTACTCTAGCTCCTATAGGTATAGCTAATAAGTTCCAATTACTATAGAGTCGCTTCTACTAATTAGAGTAGGTGTTAACCCGCTTTAGTTCTAAGTCTAATAATAGGTAATAAGCTGCGAGTTTTTTGTGGGTTAGTAGGTTATCTAAGGTTATAGCGATCTTTTCTTATAGCTAGGTTATTAGCTTATTATATAGGTTTAATTAGTAGTTTATAAGGGGAACCTGGCCTTCTCCTATAAGGTATAGGAATTAGGTCTAAAACTTAGCAAAGGGTTAGTTTAGTTTTATTATTAGGCGATTATAGTTATACCGGGCATTCCGTACTTTGTTTAGGTTAATATAAATAGCTGCTAAGTGCCATATTATCTCATTAATAGATATAAATTAGATAACGTAATCCACAAGCAAGTGGCTAGCATAAGTATATGGCCACCCTACCACGCGACCGAGGGCAAATAATACGAATTGCTTAACTACGAATAATTATATTTAGTGTAGCTATCTACTGGCCAGTTGCCTGACGTCTAGGGCACGTACGTGCTATATATTCTATTGATTTGTATATACTGCACTTGCGTACTACCCGTTACGGTCACTCGGCCGCTGCCTCTACTGGCCCCTCTACTACCCCTTTCCGGGCAGCTTGTGCATAAGAGGCCCCTTCTGCCCCTAATAGAATACCCCCCCCCTAGCTATATACATTCGCCGTTTTACCCTCTTCTTTTTCTAGCGCTGGTTTTCTGCGCATAGCTTCTTATTTTCGCTTATAAGCAAGACAGCGCTTAATATTACTATTTTACATCCCTTAACAAGCTAGATAAGGGCTTATCCTATTAGACTTAGTGGGCTATGCGTACGCCGTTTAAGATAGCGCCTTAGTAGGGCCGTCTGTTATTATAGTTTAGCGATATTATACGGTGTTTTAGCCGCCTAAGATGTATTTAATTGCGGACGTTGAGGTAATAGCGTCTAATATTTAGTATATAGCTGTGCTAGTACGCGATTAGGGCTATACGGAACTAGGCTAGTAGCTATAAATCCTACCTATATATTATTCTAATATAGTACTGCCTGCCTAGCCTACCTATATAGTAGTAGGAATTCGTATTTATTAATATGGTTAATACTATAGCCTATAAGCTGTTTAATAAGGCGTTTATATAATTGCTTAAGGACCGAGAAATAGCCCACATCTAGCGGCTATAGTAGATATAATAAATGCGCTAGTATATATAGGACGACTATCTAGTAATCTAGACAGAACTAATTAAATTTAGGCGATATATAGCTATTATGGCTATCTAGTACTAGTAACCTATGCGTGCTAACTATATAATCCTTTATATACTTATAGAATAGATTTAGCCAGGTTAGGCTAATCTTATTTATTATCTAGCTATTATTACTAACACTAATTAACTAGTTGTGTAGGATAATATTATCTTTATACTAGGTAGCCTAGTATATTACTACCTTAAAAATAATAAGTAGTGGAATTATAACCCTTAGGGCATTAATAGCCTTAATAATTATAACCCATTCTTAATTGCCTAGCTATACTGTTCTAGGCTGGCCAGCGCAGCTAGTTCTAGTAATAACTTTTATAGTTATAATAATACCCATCTAAAAGCCAGTCTTATTAAAATTCTAAATATCCTCTTTAAGAATCCTATATTATATTTTCGTATCTTAAACGCGTTTAAACCAGCCCTAAATAAGCACAGGATCCTTATATTTAGCCCATTAATAGTTATATATACAATTATACTGCGATTTTAGGTTATTATGGCGCTTAATATAATTTTGTACCCAATTCTGGCCAATAGGTTTTAGGATAGTAGATTTAGCGGCAACTAGAATATTAGCCATCTGCTATACAGTTATGATTCTCAGAGGTATACCGCGTTAGTCCATTAATAGGATCCACTACTTAAGACTTTCTTCTTATGCTGGTGTAAGACGGCAATTTGGCGTAATAGAACCGCGTTTTAATATAGTACCAGTAGCACAGCGCCTAGCTGTGGTTTGGGGCATATTATACGTTATTATAGCAGATTAGAAGCTTGTAAACTAGCCTTGCTTGTAGGCTTTAATAGCTAGAATAAGTCTACCTTCTTAAAAAAGAGGATTCTGCTGTTGTAGTGTGGCCATTGTAGATAGTAGCTAAGGAACGCGTCGCGCGTTTTGGTGGGGTGGCCACATACTTGTGCTGGCCACTTGCTTGTGGATTACGTTAGGGGAATCGTCCTTAAACTTGGCTTAAAGGTGCCGCTAGGCATCCCTAGTGGTTCGACTAAAGAGGTAGAGCTTCTTTAGAAAGGAAATAGTTATAGTTAACACGGAGCTTTCCTTATACTTAAATCCTCTAATTCTTAAAAGTAGGGTCTATCCCGTTAGATAGTGGTTAGGGGTTAAGGAGCTTAACGGACTTTAATTGCTTTATTATCATATCCGTACTCCCTAGGGTATTATATTTAGTAGAGTAAATAGGTTAGCTAGGGCTTTAAAAAGGGGAAGCTAGGCTATTTTATAGGGCCGTAAGGCTTTCTAGGATCTTTTATAAGGTCTCTTATATATTTCTTACTTTAAGATAATTAGCTTTCTAGCTGGCCGTAAAGGCATAAATCTGCTCGCGTACGTCTATAATATTATTATTATCTTTAATTTCTAATCCTAATTAGATCTTAGGTTCCTTTTAGGTAAAAACAGCTCTCTTAAATAAGCTTACTTTAGGTGCCATTATTAGCTTTTTAGGGTTCGTTAGTATTATATGCTTTAGTTTTAATTCTAGGGGTATAGGTCTAGTCCTATCTAGCTTATAAGGTGGGATATTATCTAGGCCTTCCCAGGTAGTATAGAGTTGTTTTAGTGTCTAAGTATAGCGCGTTAACGCGTTGTTACAAACGAGGTTTCTTTTAGGGTAGAATATTATTAAGGCCTTCCCAGGCAGGGTAGAGTAAGCTTAGTATAATATTACGGCTCGTATAAATGCCTCTAAACCGAAGCTTATAGAATGCTATATTACGAAGATACTAAGCTAAGGAGAAGGGAAAGGGGGTCGCTAGGACCGATATAAATAAATATATAGGGTAAGCCGCTAAGGCGCTAGCTCTGGGCGAGCCAATCGTAGGTTAGCAGAATATGGTAGAATTTGGCAGGTAATATGCGATAGCGCCGTTACAACTAGTATATTAACGTATTTAGATTTAATGGTAAACGCACGGTTTTAGCCTAAATTACCTATATAGTATACCTAAGACTCTAATACCTAAACTATAAAGAACTAATTAAGCTTTTTATTACCACCCTAGGTTACTTAGTAATTTTTAAATAACCCTAGATAAAGTTATACAAGGTGACTATTAATTAGAATAACCTTAAGCTTCTATTTACTGCCCTACGTTATAAGTAAGAATACTCTATAATATACCGCTTTAACCCTAAACTAAAATCTAGGAAATTTACTAAGATCTACTAGCTTAAGATTTCTAATAATATCTACTCTACGCCTAAGGAATCTACTAGATTCTACTAGTATAGAAATTCTACCGAATTCTACTAATATAAGAATTCTACCAACATCCACTAAGGATCCGAAAATTTTACTAAATTCCATAAGTTATTACTAAGTACTATACTGCCCTAAACTAAGTTTAAGCTTAAGCTTAGTATATAAAACTACTAGAAGAACTAGTATCTTATAATAAAAAGAATACTTAAAGAACCTAACCCTAAATCTAATACTAACTCTATACCTAATACTAAATTTAAAGCTAAATAGGAAACTATATAAGAAACTATAGATAACCTAAGTGAACTTAATACTCTAGATATCTATATAATTAAAGCTATTCCGCTAGTATAACTTGCCAAGAAACCTAAATATACAATCTTTGCTATTACTATAGCTAATATTAAGAAAGCCTTAGTACTAAAGAAGTATACTAACCCTGCTATAAAAGTACTAGTAGAGTACTATAAACGCCTAGAGGTATTTTTATAAAAGAAAGCTAATAAGCTACTAAAATACCAATTATACGACTATAAGATTATACTTAAAGAAGGAAAGCGGCCTAGGTTTAGACCCCTATATAAAATGTCCTAAAATAAACTCTAAGTGCTATAAAAGTATTTAGACAAGAACCTAAGTAAAGAATTTATTAAAGTAGGCCCCTTACCTATAGCTATACTAGTAATCTTTATTAAAAAACCTGGTGGCGGTTTACGCTTTTATATAAACTACTAAACTCTTAATACTATTACTATTAAGAACTAATATCCAATCCCGTTAATATAAGAGACGCTAAACTAATTAAGTAAGGCTCGCTATTATATAAAGCTTAATATTGTTTCTATATTTAACCGCCTTTATATTACTAAAGGAGATAAATAGCTTACTACTTTTTGTACTTGGTATAGATTATTTAAATACTTAATAATACCCTTTGGCCTTATAAACGCTCTAAGCTTGTTTTAATATTATATAAATAATACTCTATATCCCTACCTAGATATCTTCTATACTGCTTATATTAATAATATCCTAATATATAGTAATAACCTAACTAAATATCGGAAATATATTAACTTTATTTTATAAGCCCTATATAGAGCTAATCTATAATTAGATATAAATAAATACAAGTTCTATAAAATAGAAGTTTTATACCTTAGACTTCTTGTTTCTATAAATAGTATATAAATAGGCCTAAAGAAGGTTAAAGTAATTATAAACTAGTAAGAACCTAAGAACGTTAAGGACGTAAGAGCCTTTATAGAATTTACCAACTTCTACTAACGGTTTATTAATAACTTCCCCGCCCTGGTTTTACCTCTTTTATCACAGTACGTGCCGACTGTCAAGGTACGAGGTACGAGGTGACTGTATATTATTGACAAACGATGTCGTATGAGGATCTATGTAGGAGGTGAGGCGGTATATATATACGTCGCTTAGGGGTCAGGTCTGTGCTCGTGTCATAACAACACTAAATCATAACAACGTGTCAGGTCAGTGCCGTGATATCTTTTAGCTTTAACCTAAAAGGATAAAGCCTTTATCTTTAATAAGGAATATAAAAAGGCCTTTACCTATTTAAAGGTTATATTTACTACTACGCCTATACTTTAATACTTTAACCTAAACCGGATAAGTATTATAGAAGCCGACTTATCTAACTATATTATTAGAGGTATCCTATCTTAATATAACGAGAATGGAGTATTATACCCTATAGTATACTTCTTAAAATAACTAAGCCTAGCTAAATATAACTATAAAATCTACGATAAGGAATTATTAGCTATTATTAGATGTTTTAAATAATATTAACCTTAAGCTCTTTAAACACGTATACGATTTACTAGTAGCTAACTACCTAGGCTAAGGGAAAACCTTAGATCTAATCTAACGAGAGTATTATTAGTTGGATATATATAATATAATATAAAGGTACGTCTCTAGCTACTATATCTGCCAATAAGCTAAAGCTTTACATAAGGTGTATAACGGCCTTTTAAAGCTACTACCTATCCCAGACCAAAGATAAGAGGATATCTTAATTAACTTTATTATTAATCTCCCCGTAAGTAAAGGCTATATAAATATTATAGTAGTTATAGACCAACTATCTAAGATAAGATACTTAATCGCCTGCCCTAATATATTAACACCTACCGTTGCTTAACTATTCCTAGATTATATATAGAAGCTCTATAGACTCCCTAAAACGATTATCTCTAATAAAGGCAGCCAGTTTATCTCTATATTTTAAAAAGAACTAACTACCCAACTCTATATTAAAGCACTACTATCTACTATATATTACTTAGAAACGGATAGTTAAATAGAATATATAAATGCTATAATAGAATAGTATATTCGGATATATACGTCGTATTTATAAAATAACTAGATTAACTGGCTTGTATTTACCGAGTTTATAGCAAATAATTCTGTCTTAAAGACTATAAAGGTCTCCCTAATACGGTTAAAATCCACCCCGTATTCTATACGTTAGTCCTTTACCCTACTGCCCCTATATTAGACGCCCTACCTAGAGAGATATAGGACCCTCCCCTACCAGTGAAAGTGGATAGTAAAAACGAGTACTTTATTAAAAGAATTAACGACATTAAGTATAATAAAAGGAAACGCTAATATATATACCTTATAAAATAGAGACGCTTTACTAAACCCTTATAGGAACCTATTAACTCTATAAGACTTATATAAGCCGCAGAAGACTTTTATAAACTCTACTTAGAACTACTATAGCCCTACCTTGCAGAAGCTTAAGTTTAAAGGGGGGGTACTATTATAGGACACCCTTGTAACACCTTATACACGTCTACCTATTTCTACCAACTTAGTAACTAAAGACTGACTATAAGACGGTAATCTAATAGTAATCTGCGGCAATCTAACGGCAATCTAATAGCAATCTGCCGTATTCTACTATATTCTACTAAGTTTTACTAAGTTTTACTAAATCCTGCCAAGTTCTGCTAGAACTACTACCTAAATCCTATTCTACTCCGTGTATATATTAACTAAGCAACTAAGTCCACGATATATACCCTTTCTTCCCATTTTCCTACCTTCTTTTCTTATATAACGTCTTAATCTTA
>Ga0307515_10005882_pt1 | contig 24751 bp, 16 predicted proteins | sample 17_EM_MG_FD_194513 | JGI IMG/M metagenome (GOLD analysis project Ga0307515, IMG submission 194513) | Populus trichocarpa ectomycorrhiza microbial communities from riparian zone in the Pacific Northwest, United States - 17_EM | ecosystem: Host-associated > Plants > Roots > Unclassified | place... | reverse complement strand
GATTTAAAATAAAAACTTGTCAAGGCTAAAATTTTGACAATCAAAAGAAGAGGGATTAAACTTGATAGGAAAAAAAAACAAAGGAGGATAAAATTGTAAAACTAAATCAATTGAAAAAATAATTACAAACAAAAAAATAGCAAAAAAAAGAATGAGGAACAAATTTAATAAATTATTCAAGATAAAAAAATCATAATCAAAAGAAAAATAACCAAACATGAAGAACCAGCAAATTCAGGGGTTGTTCTTGAATTTTTAAGGGTCTCGTGTGAAAATTTAGGTGCAAGAAGAGAGAAGAATGGGGGACAAGAAATGGCCTCCAGTTCTAAACCGCCGAGAATCTTGGCATGCGCGTCACCTCATTTGGTTCGGGGCACCGAGACCTTTCAAAGAACCACCCCGGAAGGCCGCGTTTTATGACCGGATAGATGTCCATGCCCCAACATGTTTTATTTATATTTAATAAATATAATTTACAACAACGTCCCTGAACGCTCTTGAAGATTATAATAAAAACAATGTAAATTGATGAAAAAAAGTGATTAGATGAGAGTTTAATTGGTTTTATCTTCAAGACCATCAAAACAATTACACTATTCCAAAAATAATGAAAATACAAAAATGTTCGTGAGTAGTTGATATTGAATTATTTTATTCAGGTTTAAATTGATAATTTTACTATATAAAATAAAACAAAATTACCGACATAATTTTATATAATTTTAAAAATATAATTGTGTCATGATAAAAAGACAATTTTATCTCCAAAGCTTAGTATATTGTTTTTTTTCTAAAAACAAATCCATAATTATACTGTTATAATAAATAGTAATTTGTATCCTGATGAACTTAGGCCATGTTTGTTTCCTGGAAAGTAGTTTTCTGGAAATCACTTTCCAAACTTTCCTGTGTTTGTTTGCCATTAGAAAAGGTGGTCAACGAAAAACACTTTCCGGTCAACGAAAAACACTTTGCAGTCAAAGAAAAACACTTTCCGGTCAACAGAAAATACTTTTCAGTCAAAGAAAAATTTTACTTGGTTTCCAGGAAAGTGTTTTCCCTTTTGGCTGTTTTTGTTTTCCGGAAAGTGGTTTCCCGGAAATCACTTTCCAAACTTTCATGTGTTTGTTTGCCATTAGAAAAGTTGGTCAACGGAAAACACTTTCCAGTAAAAGGAAAATTTGGCTTGGTTTTCAGGAAAGTGTTTTCCTAGAAAATTTGAGCGGAAAACACTTTCAGGAAATTGTGAAAAATTTAGAAATGTCATTATTTGCTGATTATATCAAATTTGATCCTCAAACTTTTGATTGCTATATATATATATTTTGTTTTGAATATTTATTTTTTAATTTAATCTCTTAAAATTTAATTTTTAGATTAACTTTGGTCCTTATTTTTATTATTGATATTTGCTTTTTCCTTATCATTTTTTTATTGAAATTTTTTATCTATCAAATTTAGTCCTCATTCTTACTTATTTTATTTGAAATAATTTATGAAATGTTAATTATTATTATTTTATTTTTTTCATCTTTTAATTTTTTTTATTTTTATTTGATCTCTATTATTTTGATTATTATTTATTTTATCTGAGATAATTTATGAAATTATATTTTTTTTTCAATTTCATTCCCATTCAAATTTTTAATTTGTAATATTTGTTACTCATTATTTTAATAAACTTGAAAAAAATAAAACATTAATAAGTTATTTTCCAGTTCATTTTTCATAACATAACCAAACACTGGAAAGTGTTTTCCAACTTATTTTTTATTACACTACTAAGCATCAAAAAATACTTTTCCAAAATTCACTTTTCTCAAAATTTAATTTTCTTAAAATTTATTTTTTTTAAAAAAATTACTTTCCAACAAACAAACGGACTTAATTTTTTTAAGGACTAGTTTTTTTTTTGTTTTTTTTTTGGTTAACTGGGTCCCATCTCTTGCTGTAGACTTAGGTAGGCTGTCTTATTGTGCTGTGCTTCCGTGGTGACTGATTAAACACTGCCGCACTTTCGGCTTCCAACGTGTTCTTTTTTAATATTAAATAGTCTTGAAATCTGACTTTATCGGAGTCAATGAGCTCCACTCTTCCATCCAAAGCAGTATTGCTTGTGCTAATTAATCTCCTAAAAGTAATGGAATATAACCTAACCAAGCACCAAACACTCAGGGATATATGAGACGTAGGTCTATTATTATTATTATTATTATTATAGTTACTATAAAAAACAGTGGGGGTAAAGTCATTGTGAGGAGAAACATCCAAGGCTCGGCTTTTTATATGTATTACGAGGAGAAATATTGGGGATTCAAACAGTATATTAGCTATTTTTTTTTTATTAGGGTAAAGTTATTTTTTTTATGGGATTTAAATGTTATTAAAACAGAGATTTAGTCATTCACTTTTTAAAATGTACAGTGAAAATATTTTGTTGCCCTTGAAAGCTAAAAGACTTAGCCTTTCATACCAGGAATTTTGTGTATTTTCCTATTTATTTGTATAGTTAATTAACGATTATACCCTTCAAAGCTAAAAAATATTGGAGGAGGTTTTTTTGTCATTACACAATTTTTGCATAGTAAAATAGCATTTATATCCTTTGACTTAAAAAAAAGGGCTGGATTGGGAGGGTATTTTCATCTTTGCAATTTTTTTTCTTTTTATAATATTCATATGTCATTGGGTTCTCTTTAGTAATTTGCATTATTAGAAATTTAATAAATCAATTAAAGAGGCTGATGCATGTTGTTCACGCATATGCGCGTCAACGTCTCGCGCACCATTTTGGAGGTGTGTGGGGCGTATTCCAATAGCAAAAAACTATCGATCGTTGTCTCATTCGACGTGTTAGGTGGTGGCGCAGCTGCTAGAGTGGCGTGTGTGGTCAGGCTGGCTACGGTTCAGTGGCTATGAAGTTTTTTCCTCCTCTATTTTTCTCTCTCCCCAGGGCCTTGGTATTCATGCAGAGCCTTTAAAAAATCAGTTGTATCATCTAATTTGTATTTGTTTTGAATTTGATCATCATTCTTTTGATTTTTACTTTTTTTTTTCATTTTAATGCTTCTTGAAGGTTTTTTTAATTATGTCCCTCGTCGTTTAATTCCATTAGATTTTTATATCCAATATGGTCTTTATTCTTTTGATTGCTATTGTTTTATCCTTTGCATTAATTTTTTTTATTTTGTCATTTAGAATTTAATTTAATTTCATTTGGTTTCCATTTTTGTATCCAATCAGGTTTTTTTTCTCTTCTCACTCTTCTGTCTCTCATTTCCTAGAAATTCACGCCTAACCTTCAAAAAAAAAAACAATTGTACCCTTTGATTTGTGATTTGATCGATTTTTGGCCTTCTTGCTTTTGATTAGTGTTTATTTGATTTTGATGTTTTTTGAAGTTTTTTTTTTAATTTCATCCTTGGACATTTATTCAATTTGATTTTTCAATCCAATTTGACCCCTCTACTTTTGATTTCTATATTTATGTGTTATAATTTTCTTGATTTTTTTTTCAATTTCTTCCCCTCCAATTTTATTGCATTTGTTTTTTTAATCTATTTTTTATCCTACTTCTTTTGATTGTTGTATTCTTATCTAGATTAATTCAGATCGATCCAATAAGATATCTCAATATTATTATTTTTTAAAAAGATGTTTTAAATTTTTATTAATCAAACAATATTTTTACTAGTTGTCAAATTATTTTTAAATTTATCAAATTGATCACCTAACCTTCTGAATTATTTTTAAATTTATCAAGTCGATCACCTAACCTACGATTCAAGCCTTAAATCAGGTCAACCTCAAATCAAATAGAGAACATTACTATTTATAACAAATATGAAGTGATAAGAAATATAACTCAGCATGAAACTCATCTTCCTCGTTACATTTGCTTAAAGCACGTGTTTTTTGAAATTACATGTATTTTATTTTACTGGGGATTGCCATGCATCATTGCTTGAATCAAAACTCGAAGGCATCATAGGGTAGAAGAAAATAAAGTGTTTCAACCTTGTTATATTTTTTGAGTGAGAAAAATGTTTCCTTCATCCGCTAACATGACAAAGAGGTAAAGTCTAGGTGAGCTAGCACCCATTGAAGAGGGCAACATCTACTTATTAAATAACAATTCATTTTGGGCAATAAAAAACAGTTCAATTGAAAGAAGGAAAAGTTTTGTTTTTTTTTTTTGGTATAAGCATAAAAGGAAAAGGTAGGATTAAAAGGAAAAAATACAGACTTGTATTAGTATACTACTGAGGCACAATATTTTACATTTTAGCACATAAATCAGAATACATTTCCCAATTTTAGGAAATCAGGAAATGTAGATCTCCGGAAGTTAGTCAAACCTGCTTCAAATCTGGTACTGCAAGACGCGCAGCGAATGTTAAACATCTGCCTCGTATACAATGGTGTGAGCTTTCTGGCCCCATGGTAGCAGACATTGCAGAACCTCAGTAAACGTACGAACATTGATAGGGCAGAATCTGAAATTTCGATACGTTGTATAGAAAAATGAAATAAGGTGACAGAGTCAATACCACCAGGCCTGAGCTGCACAGATTGCACAAACTGGAATCATGGGGTTTTAACCTTCTAGAGCATATGTCTGCACCTGCAATCGACACAAAAAAAGAAGAAGAAATTACATACTATCAGAAGTCGGATAACTTAAATTCTTGAAAGCAGTGGGATTGTATTGCCGACAATCTACAATGGAGGAAAAAAAGTTCTCAAATTTTGCCATGGAAACAGGGTCAATCTCCTTTTCACAATAACAATTGCTGATTTTATTTTTACAGGGTAAAGTATTTGGTTTGCTCCGAGGGACAAGAAAATAGCAGGTAGAGAACTCACCAACATGAACAATTTAAGGCACTTGACAAAACAAAACAAGCTCAACATGAACTAACAGAGTCATACAAAAAAAGCTACCCAACCTAGCACGTTTCCCATTATATGGCAACCCGGTTCCTGTTAACAAGAGGTAAACACTAACATGTGAACGAGACAACATGAACCAGCCAGATCATTTGGGAAAAGCTCAAACAACCACCTTACACCCCGATTCCCATTTGCATTCAAAAGGTGAACTGATACTGTATCATAGCAAATCGCAGTGCTGCTGAAAAGGGTGCGCATGGGAAAAAAGGGAAAATCTCAAAAAAAATGATAACCCTTAGTTAATAACAAATTTATTTCACATCATTTTTCCACTTTTACATTTAACACTGCATAAAACTTTGATAATCAAATAGTGCTTTCTTTTTATTTTAAGTGTAATTGCACTGGTGCTCGGTTCTGCCATCCAGAGTAGATTCATAATTGGAAGCATGCAAAAAAACAGGGAACTGAAAAATGTCATCCTCTAGTCAATAAAAGGACAGAAGAAAACATGAAAAAAAAGAAGAAAATAAAGCAACCTTTCATTCTATTCTACCTCAGCCATGTTCTCTTCAGGAAAGTAACTTGGTCCTGTACAACAAACACCATGGGCACCATCATACTTGAGGACTCTAAGTTTCCCTTCCTGCAGTTCACCAAAAACGGTTATGCAGTTCAAAAGTGCAGACTAATAAGATCAGCATGATCGAAGAGAGGTGTAAACCTTGGTTCCATAAACAAGACCTCCCCCAGCAAAGGGATGAAAACAAGCGACATTGACCTCATCCTCTGCACTAGGAAGCACTCTCACAAGTTCCATATCTGAAACTCTGTAAACCTGATTGACAGAAACAGAGGATTAGACCAAATTCTGGTCTACAGTAGAGATGGAATTGCAAAACAACCATCAGCGATTACCTCAAAAGAACTAGATTCCCAGAAGTAATATAGATGGTATATAACCCTTTCTGCTAAAATAATAGGATTAAAATTTCCTTTTCCAAATTCAAAACCATTGTTTTCAATAATTGTGGCAATTGCAATCATGGCTCTGGTTGTTAATTGGAAGCACATACATTACCCATCGAGGATCATCTTGGCACATTTACACTCAAAGAAACCATTTCCAGTACAACAAATTTCTATGTTTTTGTCTATTATTAGCACAATCACTTCCAGATTTTATTGCTATTCAAGATTCATCCCTTCATTATCAAATAGAAAAACTATCTCAATCAATTCTCTGTCAGCAGATCACAAACTATGTTTGCCAGAGCAACAATTTTTTGCTTTATAGGAGAGCTACCTCTGTTAATTAGCTCTTGCCCAGGCAACAAGTGTTAAAGCATGCCTATGTTAGTGAATAAAGCAGAGAGTTGAGTTGTTTTTACATGAATGAAGCATAAATCAATATGGAAAAGGACACCTTATTGCCAAATAACAATCACCTAACTGAAAATTCTCAAGTAAAAGCGGAGGAAAATTAAAGGGCAGAGGGCATGAAAATGAACTTTATACCTCCAAAACCGTATAGATAGGTGATTTTGTTTCCCCATCAATGACAATGCTTTTTAGAAGGGATACGTGGCGTCGACCGTAAGCCAGTAATATGTGCTCAGATGTTGGTGAGAACTGAACATGGCATCAAATTCAATGCACAGCAATATTAAACCAAAACAGAAATGTAAATGAACAAGCAAACATATGATCCTCAAAATCCACACCAACATAATTAGAAATCCAAACACATGAGATGAACATATTCAAACTGGTATATAAAAGAAAATAAAAGGTATATCAGGACTGGATATTCTAATATTTGCAAAATAAGTACTCAATAGTGTTATCTCTGAGTCACAGCATGTAAATCTCAGAGCATCATGTCTGAGGGTTCTTTTTCTTCCTTTACCAAAAACAAATGAAGAGCAATTGAGGATCTCAAAAGTCTAGAACACAAATTGTCCTCTCACAGAGTCCAGCCCGCAAGAAACTAATGACAACAAGGACAAAAATAAAAAAAGATGTAAACATTACTGATAGACCAGAATTACAGCTCAAAAGGTCCTTTTGTTATCAACTTAGCCAGAAGTGCTTAGCGCCACAAAGAAGAGCATACAATGAATTACAATTCAAAAATCCCCCTTCAGTTACCATTTTAGCCAACTGTGCTTAACAGTTAACACCACAAAGAAGTGCAACAGCATGTCCTTTACAAATTAAATGCGATTGTATGTTGAGAGTTCAAATGAAAAATCAAGGGCACACTAATGAGCTGAAAACCAGCAGAAAGAAGAAGGGTAAGATTTGAGCTTATTATGCCCAATACATGATACCCAATCAGCAAGTGGCCAATTTTTTTTTTGCATTTTGTTGCAAAGAAAAAAGGCCTGATTGTAATGGAAATAAACCAGTAAATATGATGAAAACATATACATCCGACATTTTCTTTCATCTATGAAAGATCACTGACCTGGATTGAAGTCAAACAATGAGCAGCTCTAATTGCACGTGACACAAGCACTGAACCAAAACTGCATGAATAGAAATTTGGCAGATAAGATAATCACTTCTTTGGATGAAAGAACAAGAAAAATCAAGTGCACAGTAAGAGCTGGCTAGAATTTTACGTTGCCTCCTCCAGGGAATATATGCGAAGCTCGTACATAACTTGGTGAGCTGATATTGGGTGTCGAGTAGGAGAAGTTGCGGTTCCAGTATCTTGATGGACAAGCGTTTGTAAACCAGGATCAGCTTCCATATGCGGCAGCATGCAAGCAACACAGGCAGCTAAATATCTTCCACATGGTGAAAAATGAGCACCCATTTCACTGAAAAAACAATAGTTGTCAGAGGCACACAAAGTGAATATATTAAACGGCCAGCCAGAATGTATTAGTAAAATGCAACACCAAAAGACTTGACCAAGCTGGCCATTATGACTTGAGACAAAATTGAAGCTGTTATTTGATGTTCACTAAACATAAAGATGCAACAAAAACACCCCATCCATGCTGTAGCTAGCAAAGAATGCAGTAAGGAATCAACAAATAGATAATTTCTTTTCAGTCCAAAATTCTTATTTCCATCATGCCGATTGGTTAAGTAAAAATCATAGGAGAAGCAAAAAGAAAGGGAAAAACCATAGCCTTCAACATACCTACAAAGGACAGCATGAGGTATGGTTAAGCGACATTTATCAGAATTGAGTGGAGCACAAGGATGTTCTATGTCATGTGACCACACTCTAAGCTTTACGGTGCATGGTAACTCTGCAGCAGCTGCCAATGACGTGGCAATTTCAGATTGGATTCTATTAAATAAGGGCTGATTATCAGTACCCTCGTGTTGCATATTGATGGGAGCCACACTTTCCCCAGATTCAGGCACAGAGAACCGGGAGCGTGAAACGCGATGCCGCGAGCCAGATCTCCCAGAAACCCCAGATAGGCTGGTGCTTCCAGGCATTGCTAAAGAAGCCACTGCAGCTTCCACATTCTGAGTAGACAGATAAGATGCTAATGAGGAAGGACCGAAATACTGGGCTGAAAGTTCATGACCACCACTATTAAGAGGAAGTGTCGATGGAACACCAGCTTGGCTCTGACCCATTAACCATCCTTGCAAAAAGGGTGGGAGCTCCCACCTCGTGGAGTCTCTGGAGGGTAGAAACTGCTGAAGTTGCCCAAAATCAGTGGACTGCTGCCTAACTGAAGTATGTGCAGGTACTCCATCCGTTGCACTATTACCAACACCAAATGTCTCTAAATTAACAGAGTTTCCTTGTGGGTTCCCCCCTACAGACTGCATTTCATCGGTCTCCATGGCATCTTCTCTGCTGTTAGAAACACCATTTCCCATTCCAGAAGGGAAAGCATTACTTACTATACCTTCTGCACTGGTATATGAACTAGAAGGGACTGCAGGAAATGTCTCCATGGGAGATACCAAGGGATCATATCTATCTGCTGCATTTGTATCCATTTGAGGCTGGGTTGAAGTAGAGGACTCCACTAGCATTGTACATGAATTGACATGTCTATTAACATCTACTCTAGTATCATCTATGGAAAATGAAGGCACGAACAGCAAAGGAAAGGACACAAGAGGTAGTTCAGAAGCCAAGCTAACACGATCATTGGACTGACCATTTGCGACAAAAACAGCAGGAGGAGGATATCTCGGGTAACCGGGAGATGTTGCCCGTGTCATCGAGGAATCTGAAGAGTCAAGATCATTGACCTGCATATCAGTCCAAAAATGTAACCTGCGCGATAGAATGAGTAAATAATCAAATAAGTGAGCTTTGAGTTATTCACCTCAGCAGTCAAGAGAAATGGAGCCCCGTGCGGGTGAAAATGCACTGCTCGAAGAGAACGCCTAGTCCTCAATACAATGGTTGGTGAAGATGCCTCCCCTCTCTTATTGTAGTGCCATATGTACAACTGACAAATGAGATTGAATGTCAACATGCATGTTAAACTACAAATTCAACACAACACGATCCTCTAACAGAGTGGAAAAAAAATCACACACACTGAATTATAGTAAATGTAATATTAAATACCTTGTGACCTGATGCAACAGCCAGCAATTCTCCTTCTGCATGGAAAGCAATGGAAGCAATAGGACGATCTGTGAGGGGAAACAAATTCACCTTGTCATACAAGCTCAACAACTATAGAAGAAGAAAAGCACTTAAAAATAATAGAAGCATAAAATTGAACTTACAGAAATCACGAGATCCTATACACTCTGATGTGTTTGCATCCCATAAGCGAACTTCATAATCCAAGCTTCCACTTGCAAGAATTTCCGGATGCAGTGGGTGGAACCTGACCTATAAAATTAAGACCTTTAATATGGAGAAGATAACTTAAAAAGTTTTTCATTGGCAAGGCATTTGATTTGAGATAAAAAAAGAAGAAGAAGTAATACCTTTAAATGGGGAGAAAAGGAAAAAGAACGGAGATCAACAACAAAACTATGATTGTATATGAAAGATAATGGGAATTGGTTGCGCAACAAAAAGGAAAGGGGAACAATAACCCTTAATAATATGCAGTTCTTGTAATTGATAAATTGTCTAGACTACCATAGCACTAATTGAATATACTGCTAAAAGATAGTTATAAAGCCCTGACCAAAAAAATCAGTATGTTCACTGAATATATTTTATTCCTGGTACTTTTTAGCATGAGATCTCAACGGAGCAGGGGGGAAAAGTGCTAAAACTTCACATTTAAGCCTATGCCAAATAATTGCAATGAGGCATGCAATTTACCAATTATTCATTCATGAGTAACTGGTCCGAATTACAAGAAATCAAAGAAAAAGAGCAACCATTTATGTAAATCCTTGCAAGAATTCCAAATTCAAACTTACCACCCACGGGGTCCTCCGGTGACCCATCAACACCTTTAAGCAATTTCCAGTTTGACAATCGATTATCTTCACCGTGTGATCACCACTGCGATTAAAAGCAAAGAGAACTAAGTACAACTTCCAGTTGCGCATGACCAGAAAAAAAATCAGAGTGGGAAAAAAAACTCACTGCGTAGAAGCAAGTGTTTTTCCATCAGGACTAAATGCTGCTGCTATGGTCGACCTTGGAGGAGGCACCAACGGGCAATACTTGGCCGATAAATGCCGCAACGACTCCGCCTCAACCCTAAATCACAAAACAAACTCAAAATGTGAAGCAACCAACACTCCTACAAAAGATAAAAAAACAGCACATCCGTTACCACGAAATAAGACCGCGTTTTGCATCTCTAGCTTGCTCAGTTTTAGGTGAGGACGACGAATTCGAATTCCAATGAGCATCTTCTCCCCACCGCCTTTTCGGTGTGTGCTTCGTTCTCGGACAAATCTCTCTCTGCACTAACAAACAGAAGGCATTTCTACCACTGAAAACATCAAAACAAATCACACACACCAAATCAGCACCAAAATTCAATCAAATTCACCTCCCTACCAATTTCAACTTCAATTTAATCTAAATTCTAGCTCTTGTCAACCATCACCACAATCAGATGCAAAAAATATTCAAAATTCTTCAGAAATCTGACCTTTGAAGAGGATTAGTGGAGGCAGGAGAATCGAGCGGATTTCGATCCAACGGAAAGGACAGTCCGGTCATTTCCTTGGTTGCACAATTCAGATTCATATGGAGAGAGGAAACTGAAGCTAATCTTCTGCAATAATATCGAAGATCGTAAAAAATTAGAGAGATAGGAACCCTAATTCATTGATAGATTTGGATCGAGAGGCTCGTCGATGTATAAGAGAGGGGGAGCGAGAGGGGTACGCGTGTTGGATTTTGGATTTGAAATGGCGAGAAAACCTAGTAAAGGAAAGAGAGGAAGAGGAGCTGATGAGCTAGGAGCCAATAGGAGGAGAAGGGGGAGAAAAGAAGAGGAGAGGAGAATTGTAGAGAAAACGAGGTTAAAAATGTTGATTTACTGAAGTAAAAAGACGTGGTTAATATTGCAATTTTTGTTACTGTATTTAATATTATCTTACCTTGATGAGTTTGCAAATTGGACCAACTTTGTTTTGTAGTTTTAAAATCTAGATGACCTCGAGATATAGATTGGTTTGAATTAAAAAATAATAATTATATCAAAAACACATTATTTTTTTTAAAAATAAATTTCTTGATCACACTATATTAAGTAATTATTCTACACCGAATTGGGTTTTAAAATTAAATTTTATTTAATTATTAATTTATTAATATAAAGGGTGAATACTATATGTGTTTTTTATTAGATGGAGGGCTACAATGTTAATATTCGTTATGATTTAAATGTTAATAATACAAGTTTTAAGTGGATACATCAAATTAGTTGTGGTGGATCTAGGATTGATTTAGGGATAAAGTATGCAAGTAGAGAGGGGTAATTATACATGAGTTTGGTTTTATATTTGTCAAAAAATCATCTTAACCCAATAGTTTAAGCTGTTAGGTGAGGTCTCAAGATATAATTTATATTATTCTCTAACACACCCTCTCAAGTAAAAGTCATTTGGGCTTGAAATTTACACAAATTCGCATTACATTATGCTTGATTTTTATCAAATAAATAAGGATGATGAGATTCAAACTCGTGACCGTTTGGTCATAAGGCTCTAATATCATATCAAAGAATCATCTCAACCCAATAACTTAAGCTGTTAGGTGAGGTCTCAAGATATGATTTATATTATTTTCTAACACATCTTCTTAAGTGAAAGCCCTTTAAAAAAGTATTTGCAGCTGTTGCCTTTTCAGTATAGTATTGTATATACCTAAAACCAAAATAATTATTTAAATTTGGTTTTTTAATATTCAAACGTAACTTAAATAGGTTTTGGGTATCCGTAACCCAAACCCAAATACAAATATTATGATTTACAACTATTTAATATATAGTTTTTTTAGTATACATATAATTTCTTTTAATTTTAAAGTTATTTATTTATTTTGGATCGGATCCAAGTATACCAACATTCATGCTCAGTTCAAAACCTAACATTTTGTATTTGAGTTTTACTCGGATCTAAAAAGTTTTTATTTATTTAGGTTAGTCTGGAAATGTATCCTTCGAGTTTATATGAAATTATCATTTCTAATTGAAGAATGGATGAATAAGGAAGAGAGGAGATTCGAGGTTTACTTTGTTTATTGTTTTTCTATTGCTTAATCAATTCACATGCACGTCAAAGCAAGTAAACAATCAAAATTTATATTCTATAACACAGTAAACTTACAAATAATATATGGATGTCAGTTGAAAAATGTCCTCGTTGTGTTGGAATTATTAAGGAACTTTGGATAAAATTTATATAAAATTTTATATCAAATTCTATAACACAATAACTTTATATCAAATTTTATATTGGTGGTTAGTTATTATATCCCGTTGAATAAGCATTATTGAAAGAGGCCGAAAAACATGATGTGCTCAAGTAAGAAGAGATGAAGAGGTTTTTTCTCATGAAATAAAGTTTAAGACTCGATGATAGAAGACATGCAAATATAGATTGTATAATTGACTCGTTAGTTGTTAAAGGTGAGAACATTTAGGGATCATGAGGAGATTGATTTTAGATCTATGGATAACTCTGAAAACCCGTTTTAAGGACGAGAATAGATAAGACAACCTTCTGGTTGGGATGCGTATCGTGGAGATTTTAGTGGTCTCATTTATAATGAGATAAATGTGAATTGGTATTCTCAACCAATTTATAATGTTTATTTTGATGATGGTTATGTTGATAATAATAGTATAAACAATAACACAAATCACAATAATGATGTCACTGGTAGTATTCTCGTTGATAAGTAATCAACTAGGTCTTCGATCATTTGAAGCAAAAGACATTTAAATCATTTCATTAATTTTATATGCAAATTAAAGCTAAGATCATGGAAAAATACTTAAAAAAACTCGATCTCAAATATAACAAAGTATAGGGAGGTTAAACTTGAAATTAAGAACACAAAGACCTATTCTCTCACAAAGAGGTTTAACTAATTTAATAATCAATTGAAGTGGATATTTTTCTTCCCAGTCGAGCGCTGTTAAGATCACATAGAGCATTATTTGTCAAACGTGTAAAATATACGGTTTGTGTATTAGAAAGGTGGAGTCATGTAATTAAGCTTCTCTCTTAAAGACGGTCTAAGGTATTTGAACTTAAAAAGATGTTGTATGAGTGCAATTTATGTAAGCTAAACATTTTTCATCTAATCATATGTTCTAGGTTCTAAAGCAAATTGATATGATGTTTAATATTTTCATTCATGGCTAAATGTTTATAGGTTATAAAGGTTGGTTTCAAACAAATCCTTTTGGGTTATAAGTGATAGTAAAATTGTGAAGGTTTGTTCAATTAACATGACAGATTTTAGCCCTTTTATAGACCATGAAAAAAGGTGAGCTTTCAATGGTTTCCAATGGTGTTAATATATGTGAGTTTGTTAATTATATGGGGCATGAAATTAGGGTAAACTCCGACAATGGTCATCTTTTTATTGTATTGATGATACATTTCTTATATGTGTTTCTCACATTAAGAATGACAATGATCTCATTTTTTTAGAGAGAGGAAATGATGAGTTTTTAGTTGTTTAAATAAATATATATTTGAATAGAGAGAAACGAGACTTTTCAAATAAAATATTAAAAAGTAGGATGGAAGTGAAAATGATTATAGTGAATCATAAATATGAAAAAAAACCCTCATAAAATAGTAAAGATTCAAAAGACACCTAACATCATGAAAATAATTGTTTGTGTATTGTGCAATCTAGTTGTGGTAAAAGTCTTTATTGATGAATGTAATGGATTTAATGCGACGGGATTCCTTTCAGGTTATCTTAATCTATTTGGTCTACTAAGAATGTGTTGATGGCGCCTTCTAGTAAATTCATAAAGGAGTAGATCATTGTATTTGGCATTGCTATTTGGTATTTCTAATACTGGTGTGATAAAAAAGGTTTGATAATATCCAATTGCGTTTAATAATAACTTTTCTTGGTGATATTCGAGGCGAAACACCTAACTAAATTAAATGAAAAAAAATAGACTTAATCAGGTCATAATACAAGATGGAATAGAGCCATGAAGGTGGTTCTTCTAAAACATCAAAGTTTGTATCTAAAGTATCCTTAGTTAACCCATAATTAGCCAACCAATCAGCCGTTGAGTTTGCTTCCTTGTAAACATGTGTAGTTTTTATCTCTCAATCTCTATCCAATAACCTCTTAATATGCATGATAAGATTATAATTCCTATCCATAGTAGCATTATTCCTGGTTATAAGATTAATCACAACAACAAAACATGACTCTAATATAACCTTTCTAAAGTTTTGTTTGTTTTTGCATCTCAAAAGCGTTTTTGAAAAAAATTAAATTATTTTATTTTTTTCTTTGCTTCAAATTAATATTTTTTGGTGTTTTCAATCATTTTAATGCGCTAATGTCAAAAATAATTTTTAAAAAATAAAAAAAATATTATTTCAATACATTTTCGAGTGAAAAACACTTTAAAAAGCAACCGCAACCACACACTCCCTAAACCCTTTTGTCCAAGTCAGCTCTAACCCAATATAAATTGCCCACAACTCAATGGTTACTGAATAGTAAACCCCATTATTCATAGCAAAACTCATCAACTAGATCTCTATACCATCTCAAATAACTCCTCCTACATCTGTCATCCCTGGATTACCTTTACTGCAACCATCCACATTGAGCTTAACCCAATCTCCTATAAGATAAATCCAGCCAATCTACCTTAACTCTTTATTAGTGGTATTCTCTCTATTTTCATGTGTTTAAAACATTTTAACATCCACCACCATTCTTTTTATAGCTAAAACAATATCATACCAATTAACCTACTTCACACCGAAAACTCTTTGACATCTATCCTTCCAAATAAACCACGGTACAATGCCAAACTTTAAAGGCCAATCTACATCATGAGAATCTTTGTTACTCAAAGAAAGATTAGAAATCAGCCAAGCATACCAATTATGATGGTAAAAATACCCTCTCTCCCCAACCTTAACAAGAGATTCCCAAACCCTACGTGCTTTAGGATAATCACACAAAGCATGAAGCAAAGTCTCTACTTCTGTTAAACAATGACTGCAACATGGATCTCAATCCATCATAACATCGTCTCCCGCCTTCTGTAAAGCATAAACTAATTTAATTATGAAATTCCCATTAGTGGAGTGTTTTCAAACCATTGAATCAGCTTTCATATTATAATCATGAGGTATATACCTAGCAATGATCATCATTACCTACAAAGGGAGTAAATGTGCAAAAAATTCTCACTTTCGTTGCTTCTTATTTCTAATCATATCAGCCACTGTACAATCAACAATGTCCACTGGAACTTTACTATTAGATAAATTAATTAGAGGACCATAGCCCTCCAACTAATCATCATTCCAAAATAGTTCTTTCCTACCATTTCCTAAAGTCCAACTTAAGCTTTGGGATACTTGAGGCCACACTTGACAACTTGCTTTCCAAAAAACAAAATCTTTATTCATAGTGTCACACCTTCGTGAGAGCGCAACGTCGCGACGACCCTTCCCGGAGCAGGGAATTGATTTTGGGGTCTTTGTTTTGTGTAAAAAGGAGTCGCTACCTAGTATTATGGTCACTAGGAACCCTAATTGGTATTCAGAGATTTTAAGACAATGGACTGGTTGCGTAAATGGAAGGTTTTAACACCCCGAGTATACCCTATCTAAGGTAAACTGCTTGGTGTTTGGTTTATAATTGCTATGATGTTGATTTTTCTAATCCCATCAGTTTTCCTAGGATAAGTTTGCTATGATGAACAAACTTGGGTTCAAAGTCTAAAAGAAAGAACCCTTGGCCAATATGGATCATACCTTTAGATATGTCTATAGAGTGCAAAGAAGAACCGATGCAGATCTCTTGAAATCTGTGTTTGATTTGAACTAAATTTACAACCAATGAATTAAGAGACACCTAAGATGGAAATCTAAGGAGATTCAATGTGCTTAAAAGCTTATTTTCCCTTAGTATTTCAAGATTTCGCGACTCGTAAATCACAAGGAAGAGAAATAAAAAAACTAAATTAAAAATCTAAGAAAATTTAAGGTGCTTTAAAAGCTTTTTTTTGCTTTAGTATTTCATACTTTCACAACCCATAAACTGTGAAATAAAAATTGAAATGTCTCCAATTATAATTAAGGCTTCTTTCAACGATGTGCAATTAAATTGTTCTAAATAACATTTTGGGCACAAATTTACCTTTATGTTAAAAATGAACAGGTTGTATTACTCTCAATAATATTTTGGACATTTACCTTTCATAGGTTTCTTTGTCCTTATATTATTAATAGACAATGACTAATTATTCCTTGAAAAAATATTTTAGATATTAACCATTTGGGGTTTCGTTATCCAATTATTAATAATGAATAATAATAAATTATTCCTAATAATATTTTGGATATTAATCTATTTGGAATTTCTTTATCCAAATATTAATAGTGAATAAAAACGAATTCCTCAAAAATAATATTTTTATAATTTTAAAAAATTGGCTAACACCCTTTGGAGTTTTACAAATATGTTGGAAAATCCATAATGTAAGAATATAATTTTTTGTGTTTAAGAAATCCATGCGAAAACACATTTTCAAAACTTCAAATATTTGTTTTTTATATATATAAAAGGAATGTTCAAAATATGTTAGGGTATTGACCGTATGCAACACACAAGAAAATGTTTTTTTTTTAATACCAGGTATTTTAATACCAGATTTGTATTTTTACAATATAAAAATACAAATCACAAAATAAATACATGAGAAAACCAACGATTTTACTCGTTTTTTTGGGCTGGGTCCAGCTCGGCCCCCGTGGTTGGGCTGAACCCAGTAGGCCTAGCTGGGTCACTGGTCCAAACCAGTGACCCGGTTGGGCAGTGTTGCAGGTTGCATGCGTGAATTACTCACGCATGCACTGCACAATGCAAAGGTAATTAATTTACCTTCGCACAGTGCCAAATCTTTTAAATGCAAATGCAAAACTGAGAAAGGAGAGAAACGACTACCTGGTCTGCTAACGGTCTGGTTTTTAGTTCTGCACTGTCTGCGTTCGTCCAGCCTTCTTCTTATGTCCTCGTCTTCTCCCTGCCTTCGGGTTCCCCTAGTGTTGGTGCTTGCTGAAGATGGAGGTCTGGGAGTGACTACATCTGAATCTTTCTCTCTGTGTTTGTCTCCCTTTCTTTTCTCTGTATCTTCATTCCTATGAAGATTTTCATAGTCGAAAAGATGAAAGAACACTTCCCATGTTCTCTGCGTTTTTCTCTCCTCTCTCTTTCTCTTTTTTCTTTCATTTTTCTGCTCCCCCCTCCTTATTTGTTTTGCAGATCTTGTTTGCAGAAAATGGAGCAAAGACCGAAAGGCAGTCCTTGTTTGTTTTTGCTTTTGATAATCTTAAGAAAAATTAATATTCTCTATTGTTTGCTTCTACTTTCTACTCTCCGCCTCCTTCATCTCCTCTATTCTCTTTTCTGCCTCTGTGTTTTTTTTCTCTCCCTTTTTTTCTCTGTCTTTCTTTCTCTGCCTCGTATTGCCTGCCTCTTTCTTGTTTTTCTTCTCCATTTCTCTTTTATTTTTTTGCCTCCCCTTTTTTAGGTCAACAAAGGAGGCTTATATATAGCCTACACGCACCTCTATTTAGGAAACAAAACACACTAATCTAGGATTCAATTTTGGGTTACCTACAATAACATAAAATGAAATAGGAAACCAAAATATTCCGATTGATATTCTGATGATTCCAGAGATTACTTTCCAGTAATTAGAGGATGATGTGGCTCCTTTCTGTCCTTCCATAGCTGGCACTGTGAGCACCAACTGTTTCCTTTGGATTGAGGCAGAAAAAAACATGATCTGCAGCTCAAAAATCGACCAAGAGAATAATGGAAACCAGTGGGAATAGTTGTGCAGAGAAAAGGAAAGAATTGCAGATGGGAAGGGTTGTGCAGAGATAAGAAAAGAATTACAGACGTAGAGGATTGTGCAGAGAAAAGGAAAGAATTTCAGACAAAGAGGGGTACTGTTCAAAACACAAATGAATAGTACCATGCTGCAAAGTCGTATTTCCTTATCCGACGTGGTAGAAATCCTGTCATTTTCTGGTGATCCAGTCCCCAACTTCAACTTCTTAAAAACCATCCCATTTCCTTCTAATTTCATCTTCAATTAAATCCCCCATTTTAGCACTTTTCAATTTAGTCCTTGGTATAAAACAAATCCTTCAAACCAGCATGTAATCCCTCGAATCAGACCCGTGAACTCGAGCTAGAACCCTTCTCGCGGCAGGATTCTCTACTTTCATGCTAAACCTTCAAATAGGAATATCTTAAGCTTCTGATATCGAAATCAGGCAATTTAAGAACCCAAATTCATCTACACGTATAGGACTATAACTTTCATGAAGGATTCAAGGTTAGATAAAATTGTTTTGAAGAACAGAATTGCAAAAAAAACTTGGGCTGAAATCCTTCTCGCGACATGATTATCTGCTTTCATATTAGATATTCAAATAGGACTATCTTAAGCTTCTGATATCGAAATCAAGAGATTCAAAAATCCAAATTCATCTACATGTATAGGACTACAACTATTATGAAGGGTTCAAAGTGAGATAAATTCGTTTTGAAGAATAGAATCTGGCCGCAATCTGGTTGGTCAAAAAGATCTTCTAATCTTATTTGAAAACTGACAATGCCAAGCACCCCAATCTGACTGAGAGTCTGATATAAGAACAATGAGCCCTAGGACCCAATAAACGTGTAGGTTAATTATTGCAAATTCTAAGGGATTTATCCAACCTTAAAGACTAGATAAAGAAGGAACAAATTTAGCATTATGAAGACTCCTAATTATCTTAAGAAACGTGACAATTTCGACAGCAAAAGAGGAGGATAAAGAGAGCAGAAAACAGCTGAAACATGGTTCGAAAAATACTTCTTTCTTCTCTGCTTTTGTCAATTCCTCAACAATCATGAACTAAACTCCTGTGTTTGGTTCAAGAGAGGTACACACCATCTCCAGCATGTGGGACCCACAAATGTGTAACAACACATAGCTTTCCTATTATTTGTTTCAACAGTAAACTTCATATATTTAGCTTTTAAAAATCTCACTAGCAAACTATTCTTTTATAACATACCTCATGCTAACTTCATTGTAAATGCCATGTCATCGTCTCCATACTTTTAATACCCAAACCACCCTCTTATTTAGACTTACATGACGTTTCCCAGTTGACAAGATTATTCTTATCCCTACCCTTATTATGTCCCCAAATAAACCTCCTACAAAGTTTTTCTATCTCATTACAAGTATGCTTTGGAAGTATGACAACTTGCACAGGATAGAGAGGCATTATAGATAAAATAAATTTGCACAATATGATCCTGTTTGCTAATAAGAGATTGTTGGACTTCCACCCTGTTAACTTTTTCTGTAAACTTTCAAGTAAATAATTGTAAGTTTGTTTAGTTAATTTTTAATGCAACAATGAAACCCTAAGCTATTTGCCTAAATCTTTAGAAACTTTAAAACCATTGTTCATGCTAATAGAATTTGCCAATGAGATTGAAACATTCTTCAAAAAGAGTATTTTGGTGTTTGCCACACTAATTATGTGCCCCAATGCTTCACAGAAAACATTCAGACGCTTTTGGTACCAATAGACCTCTTCCTAATTAAGAATCTGATTATAATCTGCTAACAACTCTGCTTCCAGCTGATATAGATACTTGTTGCTCCTTTTTGTAAAAGCTTTTTGCATTCCTTTCAACCCTGCCAAAACCCTTTTCTTTTACTAAAAAATATTACCAAACACCAATTTGTTCCAACTCTTTAACTTATTTGTCATAGACTTCAAAACCGATGGAAAATCCTACTATTGCTTCCAATTATTCCATAAAAACCCAACATGTCTAGCCCAGACAACCCCAAATCTAAAAGGCCTTTCCAAGACTTAAGACACTCCTCCTTGGTCCTTCAATTGAACTAGGATAAGATGATGGTCCAATTTGACTTGAGAAAGGACCAAAACGTTAGCATCATGAAACATTTGTCTCTATTAAGCATTCCCAAAATACATATCTAATCTTTCATAGATTCTCCCAAAACCTTGCCTAGCTACTCCTCTCCATGTGAATTTAGGCCCTTTGCTACCCAAATCTATTCATCTACATTCATGCACCTAACTTTCAAAATGACAACACCTTCGAATATCTACTGGTGATCCTATTTTTTATGAAGATATAAAGATTTCATTTAAATCCCTTACCATCATCCACAACAAACAAATAGTCCTAACAAATGTTGTAACCTCCACAAAACACTGTTTTTTCATATTGTCATTGGGATTCACATACATAATAGTAAAAAGTCAAGCATCTAAATTACCTTCATCTACAATCTCATGAATAAAATGTCCAGAAGAATTTAAAATTTTAATTATAATCTTTGAATTATTCCATAGTAACCACAAGCCTCTTAACATCCCTTGAGCTTCAACTCTAGAACTAGACTCAAAGTTTAATTTATTCGCAATTCTATTAGCTCGCACACCACTCACTCTAGGTTCAGTTATAGACATAACATCAAATTTAAACTTTATCTTCAAATCATGCATAATCATATAAAAACCTTTGTTTCCAGCCCCTCTACAATTCCAAAATAAGAAAGACATAATAAAAATTATTAGGGTCTTGCAAAATCTTAGCATACTCCTTATCAACATGAGAGCACCTCCAAGACTTCTTCCTCATCATTCATCTTATCCTTCTTGAGAATATCCATTATTGTTAGGTCATCATTGTCTGCTGAATCAAATTTCTCATCCATCCAAGCTGAAATATCAGGTGGCTTCGGTCCCTGCCTTTTTTCAATTGGAAATTTACAACCTTGGGGTTTCATATATAGCGACGTTGTTAATTGGTTGCATAATCTCCATGAAACCCATCCCTCCATTTGTTAATTGAGTCACTCTCCTGGTTTCCATTCGTTACTCTTCTATTTTGCCCTTGCCCTTGTCTATTCTAGAAACAGGATTGAAAGTAGATCCAAATCTGACCTTCTCTCTCAAGGTCACATTAACTTTATTAATTCACTTGGCCCAACCTTATTTGTCTTCTTAAAAGCCTTAATACCACTTGGGCCCATTTTGTTTACTTGTCTCATTTAGCCCACTAGCCTTCCAGTCCTATCATTAAATCCATTAACCTTTGTCTCTCTTTTCTTATACATTCTAGCCCTTCTTATTTTGATGTTAACCCCGTCATTCAACTATCATCTAATTACCAAAGGACTCTATTACCTCTGGACATATCATTGCAACCGAATCATTACTTAACATGCCATCTTCTTTTGCTTCTTCTTGATTAAAATTTTTAGCACGAGGGCATACTTTTTTTATGTGGCCACATTGCCCACAGTAGAAGCAAACCAGATACAACCCTTTATAAATTATATGTCAAACCCTTTTTTGTAATTTAAATGTAACAAGTAAAGGCTTTATGAGATCTACCTTTACGCATAATCTAGCAAAATCCCCCCTCATACTTATTGTTGTATTCCTATCAACCTTTAAAGTTTTCATAATTTTATTGCCTATAGTCCACAATATCGAGGTGTCATAATATTCTAATGCCAAATCTGGAAGTTTAACCCAAACAACTACCTTGTCTATTGGAGCCTCTTAGGGATCAAAATTGGGATGCCATGTACAAACCGTGAGATAATGATCAACCACTATCCAAAGACCTCCAAGCAATACATGTTATTTGTCCTCAATATTAGAAAACTTCACCAAGAAGAACTCATTGCCCAAATTCGTTAGTTGGAAATCACCCTGTAATTTCTATATTGATTTAAGATGTTTGATCAGATACATGTAACCTACCCTTCTTCCCATAATTTTTATAATTAGGGTTTGTTTTTATGGTGCACGAATTCTCTTTTTTCCTCCATTGAAAGCTTGATAATCGGACAATCATCTTCATCACAATCATCCTCATCATTTTTGGATATATATTCCTCGATAGGACTGTCCTTCTCAGAACGTTACACCACAAAACATTCTCCTATAAGAGAATCCTTATAACTATTCCCACCTTTTGCCACTTGTTAAAAGCCATGCTTGGAATCATTATCAATAAACTCATTATTTTCTCTAATCTTGACTTTTTTAGTTAAACGTGCCAATATATTAGACTCTTTTATGATTCTCTCAGTAGCTTCAGGAGAGAGCATAATGTTTAGTTGAAAGAATAACTTAACAATGCTTAAAAATGGTTAGTTTCTATTATCTTAAGATCAAGCAAACTTGGAAAAGCTACTTTTCTTCAATTTCCTACCACCCATGTGTGGACAAAGTAATAGAGCAACGAGATCTATTATCATGATGGTTGGACAATATCAAATACAAATGAGGCAAGTTAGGTAAGGTTAAATCTGGTTAATCATCTTGTGATGCTTTCGGTAAATTTTAAGGTGGTTTTACATATAGAGTAAGGGTATGCAATGCCCTTGATGCTAAGTTAGAAGCGGTAAAGATTGTATTAAAATTGACTTGAAACACTAGACAAAACAACTTCAACTTGAATCGTTATTGGGTGGTTTGAGAGCTTATAATGAGTCAAGTTTTTATACCATGACATTAAAACAAGTTTTTATACCATAACATTAAAAGATATGATGTCGTTACAACTAGTTTTAAGTCAAGAATAACTAAATTATCTCTAGAAACCATGATTTCAATTTGGGGTATATGAGCACAATTAACTAGAGGGGAGAGAAAAAAGAACTAGAGAGATGATTTTTTTTTCAATTTGACGTATAGGTCATTTATTTAAGCGTAATTTGTTTTTATGTTTGGATGCGTTTTAAAAGTGTATTTGGTTTGAAAAAACATCAAATTAATATTTTTTTATGGTTTTAATGTGTTGATGTCAAAAATAATTTTTTTTTTAAAACAAAAAATACTTTTTAAAAAACACTTTGCACCATGATGTTAAACACACACTTATAATAACTCATCATTTTCCATACAAACTCTAACATAAGTAATTATTAATTATACAAGCATTAATACATGCAATAGATTGATTTTATGATACCCAATGTATCAAGACATATACGTGATCAACCTCGTCAACTTTTTCACAAACATTATGAGAAATTTTATTATCCTATAATATTTTTCCCCTTAAAAAACACAAATCATTTCCGAATCGAACCATCCATCAGCAATAAGCAAGTCAAATCGGTGAACCCATTAATAAAAAAGCCCTTCCTAACAAATATAACAAGCTTCACCCTCGTCGTTGGTGTTTTCTATGAACATGTAAACAATTTTTTATTTCCAAACACTGACGATGATGAAATACCATCGTTTAGACCTCACGTCCAAACCACGCTTCTAAATCCAGACATGATAATGTTTGTTTGTATGGCTAGACCACACTTTTTATTTTATTTTAAATTTTCTTTAACCTTTAAAATATTTTTTTGGTTTTTTTTATCGTTTTGATTTATTGATATAAAAAAATATTAATTTAATATATCTCAAAACAAAAAATACTTTAGAAATCAATCTCGACCACATTTTCAAACACGTTAATCATCTCTTTCCCAAAACCTAGTGTATTTTTTTATTCGGGTTAATAAGCTTAAAAGTACATCTACTTCTGTAATTATCTTAATATGATCCCTTATAAATTATTTTATCAATATGACACTTCAACTTATTCTCTGTACTCACATAAGTCCTTGCGTCCAAATCCACATGTTAATTGTTGAGTTGGCCTAATAAGTTGGATCTATTGCTCACTTTCTGGTTGTTAATCCGGATTGTTTAGAATTACATTTTGAACGGTGTTTTTAAAAAAAATAATTTTTTTTTTATCATTTTAATGTATTGATGTCAAAAATAATTTTTTAAAATAAAAAGTATTATTTTTATTCATTTCTAAACAAAAAAATATTTCAAAAAACAATAATTACCATACTCCCAAGCACCACTAAATTGGTTTGAATTGTTTGTTCACACTATAATTCAATAATAAAGATCAATACGACAATTTTAATAATAAATTAATGAAACTTTATTATTATTACTGTATAGTTGAGATATAGCATGAAGACAACTCAAACCAACCCGGTCATTGATTGGAAGAGAAAAGATGAGGAATGGATCTCACTTGCCGGGCCAATTAAGCATTTAACATATAGATTTGGACCCACTGTTTATTTTCTCTCTCCTAATTCATAATTAACTTGGTTTG
>Ga0307515_10005881_pt1 | contig 24752 bp, 26 predicted proteins | sample 17_EM_MG_FD_194513 | JGI IMG/M metagenome (GOLD analysis project Ga0307515, IMG submission 194513) | Populus trichocarpa ectomycorrhiza microbial communities from riparian zone in the Pacific Northwest, United States - 17_EM | ecosystem: Host-associated > Plants > Roots > Unclassified | place... | reverse complement strand
CGAGGAAAGAAAAAGAAGTTTAGTTAGGCGGCTGTATTTAAGTTATAAAAAGTGTTTTATTGAAACGTGGCTTAATACCCCCGTAACAGCGGGAGTGGTGGGCAGCCTTCTGCTCATATCTGGGGCAAATATTTGACACAACCCGCGCCCAAATGAACAATTGGAGGTGGGACAACCCCCGTGCCTTCGGGGATCAAGTCAATCGCACCAATCCACAGACAGCCAGCTCATGAAGGGTTAAACACACCGGCGAGCATTTCTGTTTGTACGGTAGTGATGATCTCAGGGCAAAGATTGAGCTGCCACACTACCAGCAGTACAAGCCAGGCGACTTCCTGGCTGTTAGACCACTGAATTGGGATGAGATAATCGACAAGGATGATGTTGATGAGAACTGGGCAGATCCCGGAGCGCTGACCGGTGGATGGAGCCATCCTGCCGATGACAATGACAATGACGACGGCGAGGGTGAGGAGGACACACAGGGCGGTGAGAAACAGACCGGGAAAGGGAACAGACCAATGAATTGGAAGGGGAAACGTAAGGGGAAATGGAAGGGGAAAGGGAACAGGAAGGGGAGAAACGGTAAAGGGAATGGTATTGATAAACAAACCCCAGGGGGAGATGATATCTCATGTGCCGTTGCTTTGCAGTTGCAGAAGGAAATGTCAGAGGCAGACTTGGACACAGAGGGCTAACGAGAGCAGGAATATTCAGAGCCAGAAGCTTTGCCCTCCGTGTCAATTTCCTGAGATGATGATACTGACTCTACCGAGTTGGACGGCAAATATGACTTAGAACATGATTATGATGTGGATATGCGGATGGAGGATGATGTGGAAGCACTGGACAGCGTTCATTTAGACGGCGATGTGGATATGGAAAGGGATGGTGACGATGAAGCAGAGGAAGGTGAAGAGGAGGAAGATGAAGAGGAGGAAGATGAAGAGAAGGATGATGAGGAGGAGGAGGATGAGGATGAGGATGCGGAGGAGAATGAGGATGAGAAGGAGGATAAGGGTGAGGATGATGGCAAATAACCTCGGACGATTGGCCAGGGAGAGATGGTAAATACATCAGCTGAAGATGTAGATACAATGGTAGACGATCAGCGAATCGTGCTACCTGAGCAAGGCCAGAGATGCAGGAGCATACCCCACAGCCACAACATCCGGCGCCTGCCCCACGGCCACAAACCCCTGCGGCTCACCCACGACCGCGAACTCCGGAGACTCATCCCCTCGGTGGGCTGGAGGATTTGGGGTTTGTTGTTAGGGGTAGTCCCTTAGCAGCGATAATGATACTTGAATTATGATACAAGATGCATACATATCTATGATATGCAAAACACCTATGCATGTGACATTCAAGTGGTCAGCAACATGCTCTTGGAGGGGAGTACATGTTGGTCGCGCGAAGTGTGGGTACTTCGTTCACACCTGGATACTCTGCGGGACATGTGTGGTAATCACACACGGCAGTTGGTAGTCATATGCGATTAAGAGAACTCTTCTCCCCACCATCACGGGACGGGATTCTGAGAGGCACGTTCCGGTCTGGAGAATAGTCTCGACCTTAGCATGACGTAACTGAGGGATTAATGAGGTAGGCAATGCGCCTAGAGCGAGCACTACTCGTTGACTCGAAGTGGTCTGGATCCCAAAGTAACCTCGTATCGGATACGAGCTTATGCGTCTTTAACCTACGTTGGCATAGTATCGGTTGGTCGCCGACTCAATCTATGACACAATTCATAACTCAAGTGCATGAGGGATTAAGAGGCGATACGCATTATCAACTTGGTTGGTAGATGTTCCAACTACCGACTCGTACGTTTGCAAGGGATTGTCTGAGATAGGAAGGATTTGCTGATATTGCGCGATGGATGGCCTGATTGTTATCAGGAGCGTAAGGCTTTCAAACCACATTGCATGAGCACAATTACCTGAGGGTGTTGTGGCGAGTTATTACCGGGCGCTAGGAGAGCGCGGCCGAGATAACGCTATCACCTTTAGAAGAGAGCACGGGCTATACAGTGCCAGCGTTGGCCGAAGGAATTGGGGAGGCAGCAGCGAAGAAGTTAGCTTTCAGAGAACACCGAAGACGATCATAAAATATTATTAAAAATTCTATCTATTATTTATCTATCCATTACGAAATAGTCCGCCACTATTTCTTCATTAATCAACCTACGCGATTACCCTTTATATGCCTGGTCACAGGTATACACAATCCGAGTACGCACTACAACAAGTTGTCCAGACTTTCGGCAATCTTCTTTACAGTTTACAAGAGCACCACCTAACCCACACCTACCGGGTGGTTTTTCGTTTCTGTCAACTAGAAGGTATCGACTACCTGGTGCTACGATATCTGAACACCGGGTTGTTACTGGCATTCAAGGAGTTTTCCGAGGAGCGGTGGTACGACGAGAAAGCGTGATATATATCTACAGAGGAGACGGTCTGTGATATAGGTTTAGACTGGTTGTTCTCGTTACAGAGGAACGAGAAGTTGAGTCTTAGGATAAGACGAGGAAAGAAAGAGATACTGAGATAGGCGGCCGTACTTAAGTTCAATTAAAAATTGTATTGATTATTGGGACTAAGAACCCCTGTAACACTTGGGACTCCGCAAAAACCTCGCCCAGCAGTGCCAACTGTGCGGGAAGCTGAGGCAGCCGGAAACACCTCGGATGTGGATGTGGATCAGCAGCTGCTGATTGAATCGGCAGGTGGCGACAGTCTCCCTGATGTCCCTCTCCCTGATGTCCCTCTCCCCGATGTCCCTCTCCCTGGGGCACGCCCGGATCGCTCCGTAGGCACGATGTGAACCAGTTCTCAGGTTGCCAAGGAGGTGATGGTTGTTGCGTTCGGGTTCGGGTCAGGTTCTTGTCTTGTTCATTTCCTTTGTTCTAATCTATTTATCTCAAGCATTGAGTATTACACGCATCGCGAGGTTTTTGGATCGCTCAAGGTTTATTTTATTGATGGGTTTTGTATTGGTTTTATTTTATTGGTTTTATTTTATTCATAGTATTATGGGACATCGCGCATGCAGTGTTTTTGCAACTCCTGGCGTGTAAGGAACCTCCTTGTGATGGTGTTGAGACTCGATAAGTTAGCTGAAAGTATCGTGAGCTTACACATGAGGCTGCTCAGGCCTGGCACCAACTTCCATCCCTTTCTACAGTGTATACTCCACTCCTCATGTGACATCGACAATGCCAGAGAAGACCCCTTTCCGTTGCCCCGAATTTTCATGCCGAAAGATGTTCACCTTAGACAGCTGGCGACTTGAACATATCAAATTACACCATCCTGAACACCTTCAAATTGCACGCCAGAAGAATCTGACTATTCGCAGCGCGCCCTGACACGTTGAACCTGCTCAGCATTGTGAATTCAACGCTAACAAAGATTCAGTCGAAGACTTGGATGCATTTCCCTGCCTCGAACACGTTGAAAACATCACCGACTCGGAGTCTCAACCACCGCCAACTCTGCTGCGGATGGAACTATACCCTGGCACCAACGCTCCTCTGATCGATTACATTGCTGAACCATGGGAATGCGATGCTCAGGGCTGCCTGCAGACCAACCTACTAACCATTTCCTACTACCCGTTTGCGACGCGTGAAGAGTACAAATATATCCAGTGTGCGATCAAGAAGAAGGGCATGAAGACGTACTATGACAACGTGCTGAACGAAGAAAACACCGGTCTGCGTTTCCCAAGCTTCAAAAATGGGAATGGCGTCCAGAAGCTTGTGGCTAGCATGCAAGATGATCAGGCTCTTGGGGAGTGGGAACTACACACTCTCGAGGATATGAGATGGAATGACAATCACTAACGCCCTATCAAATACTGGAGTCGAGACATCATCAAAAGCATGAGATCGTTGATGCGGCAGCCAGCCTACCGTGAGTATCCCATTTTCGCCCCTCAGCGTTGCTTTGACAGCGATACGCCCCCGAAACACCTCTATGCCAAAATGCACAATGTGGACTGGTGGCGTGAGACACAGTTAAGGGGAGATACTCAAGAATAATAACGTGCTAATCAACGTTTAGTCAACGCTCAGAGGGGGGGATACACTGGTTCCCTTGATCTTCTTGTCCGACGGAACACATCTCCCATATTTTGCTGGCGACAAGCAAGAGTGGCCTGTATATATGACAATTGGGAATCTATCTTCGAAGATCCGCCAGATGCCCTCAATGCACAGCATTGTAGTGGTCGCTCTCCTACCGATTCCAATCAAGAACTGCAATATTCCTCACAAGCGGCTGGATGAACAGCGGCAAACAAACTGAGAGGTACTGAACGAAGTACTCCGGGGGCTACTCCAGCCACTCACCTTTAAACAAAATCCCAGTGCCAGGAGTGGGTATTTCAATGTTCTCTGTGCAGATGGCAACTTTAGGAGTTGGAAACCGGTTTTAGCAGCATGGCTTGCAAATTGGCCAGAGTATAGCGACCTACATCATCTTGAGCGGCATGTCTCTTTTTAGTGCGAGTGTCCAAAGAACAAACTTGGAGATTATGTGCATCCTGACAAGCAACACCCCCAGCGGGATCACAACCTATATAGAATGCTCAGCAATGCCAACACCAAGGCAGCCGATGCCGAACTCTCATCGCGCCATGTTCACTGAGGATTCAACGTGTTTCAGCATATTCCCTCCATTGTGAGCGACCTCCCTAAGCCCGACCTCCTCCATACAATGCAGATCGGCATGCTTGAGCACCTCCAGAAGTGGATTTTCAACTTCATGAAGACGCACGAACAGCTCGACAAGTACAAAGCAATCTGGTTATCGGTGCATGCTTACCATGACCTCACACCAAAAAATGAGTCATATGAGGAAGTTTCTCAATGGAATGGGAAGGAGATGAAGGAAATGATCCGGTACCTGCTTGGAGTTGAAACCAAGTCTGTATGAGGTGGAAACCCCGCTCAGCGTCCCATATTCAATCGCGCAATTGAGTGCACATGGGCATAGTTAGAATTCAATATGTATGCTTGATATAAATCTCACGATGATGCAGCATTGAGCTACATGGAGGATGCCTTGCATCGTTTTCACACCTTCAAAGATGTTTTCTTACTCAGGTGAGCGGGCTAAAAGGCATAGGCAAAAGCCAATGCCCTGAGAACGGAACTCGTGAAGAAGTGAAACGTAGACCAGAAAACAAATACTCAAACTTCGACGCCATCCAAGAAGCGGCGCGAAACAAATGGCTGCCAGGATTTTATCAGCCACAAGATAGATACTTCCAAAGAGTTAGATGCCGACTTCAACTATCCGAAGATCCACTTGATGTCTCATTGGGCCGAATAGATTCATCAATATGGAGCCTTGCAACAGTATTCTGCCGGGAGACATGCACAAGCACATAAAACGAACCTCAAGGACGGTTGGAACGCCTCCAATCACAATCTCAACTACCTGCCACATGTAATCACCTTTCAGCATCGCATCCTCTGTTTCGAAATGAGAGAGCTCAATCTCCAAGCCCTCACTCACCATCGGGAGAACAGCACTGCCGCCTGCAAAGTCCTCCCTTCCGGTGCTGATCTGGCTGCCCCCCTGAGCCCCCAGTCATATGTGAAGCCCGGATTAATGGGACCTCAAAACCGCCGTGATGGAAAGCATCCTGACGCTATGATCAAAGAGTTCAGAGGATTACTTGACAATACGCAAGACGCAACGCACCACGCGGCAATATATAGCGGCAGATGGGAGTTAATGAGGCATAAGAGTCGTAACAAGACGTATATATCAGATAAACAACTGCACGCAATGGAGCTCTGCATTTACAATGCTATCAAGGTTCAAGTTGAGGGTTTAGAAGGTGAACGCATATCTCAGATGTGTCGATGCACAGCAAGCCAGAGCTGGCGCGGAGGGGATCGACAGAACGACTGGGTGTAGGTAAGGCAATGCCCGGGGAGGTGTTAGGGCATGCTGAATGGGCGTCTCCCGTAGCAACTGCAACGACTATTCGAAATCAAGTTCCAAAACACGGATGGAGCATTCGTTGAGTTCTTGTTAGCCCTGGCGCTCACCACAATACCTGAAAATTCGGGTAACATGGATCGCGTCTCAAAATTTGTTCAAGTGAGAAGAGCACCGGCTGCCGTTGCTTTGCAAGTTTCCAGCGTGGGAAACATCATTGGCTGCGCACACCTAATTCCAGAGAAAGCTACTAGTAGTAAGACAGGAGACAGACAGGACGAGCGATGGATTGTCAATAGCCAGATAGATCTGGCGACTTGCAATGATGTGTATAATGAGTAAAGAGAGAATTGAATTTTGCGTGCAGGAAGAGTGAACGCGAGGAGAGATTTTCGCAACGTCACCCTTTGCGTTGAAATCCCGATGCAAGCGTGTACCCAATGAACCCATTCCGATGTATGGTCACAGTTGGCCACAACGCCAGAATGTTCGTTGAAAATAGGAGACCAACACAGCGAGAAGAAACGGTGAAACCGCGATCGGAGGGCAAAATGTAACGTGACAAGTGGTATTCAGGCCGGGCCCGGAGTAATCCGCCACCGGGGTGTCTCTGACTGCTTTGAAGCAGCACGTCCACTCTGACGGAGCCATTCCGGCCGGACAGAAATATTTTTTGCTGATGATGCTTGCGATATTGATTACACTGACATCTGGTCGTCAAAACGAGTTCATTGACTGTCAAAATGCCAGAGTTCGCATCACGGTAGTCCTGATTATGGATGTGAAGACACGATGGAACTCAACACTGGAGTTGGTTGAGCGCGCCTACTGATTACGGGAATTCACAGGCAACTGGCTCCAAAAGCCAAAATACACTGATTTCCAGCCACTTTTCACAACTCAAGATGAATGGACCATTGTGAAGTATGTCATGGAAGTAGTGAGGCCATTTTGATATTAGACCCTGTGGATGTCGAAGAGGCATACCGTCACATTGCATCACGTTATCGCAGTGTACAATGTAATGTTCAACCACATGGATGGCGTGATGCGAGCTTTGACTAAGAAGAAGACTCCATGGAAGGAAGACTTGTTCTTCGCAGTGAAGCTAGCTCAACAGAAGCTGTCCAAATACTACGCTGAAGTGAATCAAATGACGGGCATACTCCTCATTTCTGCACATATCCTCGATCGTTTTCGGAAGTTGCGATCGTTTGGAAAGTGGGACAAGGCAATGGACATTGATCCTGAGGATGAGACATCCTATACTACCAAATACCAAGGGGCCTTTCTGAAGTATGTCGAGAATGAATACTGCCCTAAACATTGATGTGTGCTGGTCAACAAGCATGAAAGCTTTCCGAGCACAAATCACATCCACTCTGCAATGGCTTCAGAATCCTGGCAATCATCCTTTGATCCATATGAGTTGTCCAGCGATGATGGAGAATACTTAACACATAACAATGAGGCCGAGAGGACACCCGGACGAAGCAATTGCGCAGCACGTCTATTGACCACCGCCAGGCTATAGTGGAATTCGCCTCCTGAAGCTCCAAAGAACTGGGGGCAAATTGATCCAAATCTCAATAATTACCACTCCGACCCAATGGAGATTAGCAGTACATTGTGGTTGCTGGACATAACCGACTGGTGGCATCAACAGGAGGAAACGCACTCAAAGTGCGTTGATCTTTCCAATGTGGCGCACGACATATTCTCAATCATACCACATGGTGTCGGAGTGGAGGCCAGTTGTTACCCTGGCCGAGATGTGATTGGCGGGAGGCAGTCAAAAACTACTGGCGGGACCGTGCGCGAAAAAGTTGTTGTAAGGCAGTTTGCTCGAGCCAATAACAGGATTTTGGCCGGCGCTGACCCAGAATTGGATACAACAAGCACAGAAAATGACTCGGAAATGAAGAAAGAAGTGGAGGAAAGGAAACTCCACAGAATGGCCAAGGTTCACGACTATTTGGAGATGTGGCAGGGCAGCCAAAACCGACGTGCTACCTAGAAGGAATTTCGCGCTCAACACGAGCAGATGACTGCTGTGGGATACATTTCGGACACGGAAGACATTGTCAAAGCATCGTGGTCATCCTCTCAACATGATGGTGCGGCTGCATTTAAATTGCCAGAAAGATCTCCTTTGCCACCACCTTTGTCTGCAAAGGACCTCCCTGGAGAACGAACCCAAGTATTGAATGTCCGCCGAATCCGAAGAATCAACCGTCATCCAGTCGAAAGTGATGAAGATAGCGCATCTGAAAGCATTTCGGACACTGAAGATTGGCTTAACTGGAATGGGGACTAAGACAATCCAATGACAGCCAAGACGATTGCGCGGCGGACTTTGAATCTGATATAGAGCAAGATAATAGCATCGAGGATCCGGAATGCCCAGAGCAGCAGGATGTGAGCGCCGCACCAAATGTTCCCAGATTGATTCGGCCAACACGGATGTCAAAGATACAGGCTTGAAAGGTGTTGATGACGGTCAATGCAATTGAAATGAGGAGGAATAAAAGAGTGAAGAACAAGTAGGGCAGAATGCGACAACGTTTCACCAGCTTCTTTATGTATCTTGACGGAGAGTTTTAGATAGAGATATATTATGGGCAAATAGTGAGCATTAGCTTGTGAATATCGGTTGATAAACAGATGTATAGCAGGCGCTACGAAACTTTCGGCAAGATACATAAATTTTCGTCACGTGAGAGCGAACAGTGCAAGAATGTTACTGCGCTTGGCTTTGCCACAGGGCCAAGTCTTAATCTGTGAGTAAGACTACCAATAAGTTCAAATCATGATGAAAACTATTATCGATGGCAGCAGATGTTGAATGGACAATACATCAAAATGAGCGTCAACGGAGTGTCAATGATTTGTGGTTTTGTAAGTACGGTAATTACACAGCAATTTGGTCACTCTTATGCATAACTGATGTATCGGCAGCTTTCATAGGCAAAAGAGACAGCAACATGGTCACCGCCCCATTCTGAGAATGAGCGTCAACTGAGCGTCAACGATTTGTTGTTTTGGAAGTACGGCAATTACACAGTGATTTGGTCGCTCTTATGCATAACCGATGTATTGGCAGCGTTATAGGCAAGTGAGTCAGCAACATGGTCACCGCCCCATTCTGAGCATGAGCGTCAACAGAGCATCAATGATTTTTACCTTCGCATCTTGGATAATTTATGTTCCGATCTGTTGCAGACATCCATTCATCATATATTGGAAGCCTTTACTGGGAAAGACAACAGCGGCATGCTTCCTGTCGCATCCTGAAAATGAGTGTCAACGGAGCGTCAACAGTTCTAGTTGTTGCATATTTGGTAATCAAGGCATCGTGTGAATCTTGGCTTTCATAACGTAATCATTGACTGCCCTGATAGGTAAAAATACAATCTATTAAAGGTAAAACACCAATTCCAGAATAATCGATATTGCAAGCCGCGCAGCATGCAAAAACACATCCTTGATTGTTGGAAATGCGATTTTGATAAGATACTATTAACATACTGCAGAAACAAGTGGCTTAATTGAATCTATGGATGGACCCGCTGGGTGACCCGCTGACAACCCACCTAATTCCGACGGGTTGGGAGTTTACCATCGAACCGTACCCAAGTTGACGGTTCAGGTTTATTGACAACCCGGACCGCCAAGTTGGCAGTGGATTGGTTTGGACCCGGACCCGGACCTGAAGTGACGGTCCGGAACCATTGCTAACACTAGCCGGAATGGCCTCCTAGGGTTCGATACTCTCCTGAAATTGGCGCATCTAAGTTTACACTCCACATCCTTTCAGACACTCCTAGAGGCTCCCAGTGACTAAAATACATTTTGCTGATGTAACAAATGCTAGAATCAAAAAGTTGTCAGCCATGAGAGCAGGTTTAGCAAAGACAATTCAGAAAGTACATATTTCTAGAAATGTTGAAAGTCCTGAAACTGACCTTCACATAGCAGCAAATCGTCGGTGTATTGATTACACTGAGACCAGGTCGTCAAAACAAGTTCATTCACTGTCAACATGCTAAAGTATGAACTGCAGCGCTTGTTATGGGGGTGCTTCCACCTAAGTAAGTATACATATATACATATTCAACAATACTTAAGTAAGTTCTAGGTACAGAGCCATACTTGCTTTCGTAATTCGTTATGCGTATCTCCAGACTACGTGTATTGGTATTCTGTACAAGTCATATATGCACAGGGGAGAGATATATAATGTCGCATCAGATGCTACTAAGTGGATAGAAACCAAATTGTGTCGGGGTGTGACACAATACTGACAATACATATAACTGGTATAATTAATCTTGATGATTTATTCATAAAGTAGAGTGTATTCTTATAATCAATCTCGATGAGTAATTAACATTGTAAAGAGTATTCATATAATCAATCTCAATGATCAATTTATATCATAGAGTGTATTCATATAATTAATCATGATGATGAATTAATATCGCAAGACTATTCGTATAATTAATCTCAATGATTAATTAATATCGTAAAGACATTAATCTCAGTGATTAATTATTATCGTAAGGTGTATTGTAAGATGAATCACAGTGATTATTTAATATCCCGGCGGTAATATCTTGCCCATTGATAGTGCAAACTGAATTGACATGTATCTTCACAAAATCTCTCTTGTCGACTCCTGGATATATCTGGCGTTCAGATACTATCGGCAATATTATATCTATGCGTAATCTCGCTCAATATACCAATGCTCCATGTGTAAGAAGCTCAAGAGTTCTTTTTGGTCGCTTCTTGCTTTGACAACCAAATATGGCCTGAAGTTCCTGATTTGAATAATTCAGTATATTCTTGAATATCTCCCCTGACCCTGTCATATGTAACTTTGCTGATTTGCGCTCTCGATACTTAGGAAGTAATCATGATCATGATGGATGAACCTCGATATCAGAGTTGATATTGTGATTTGAACCAAGGATATCAGAATACTGATTGATATCCAATGCTGGAATATTGGATTCCGGAATTAAAGCTTCTGCCGTTTCTTGAGTTGGTAATGGTGTTACCACACAGTCCCTAATAACTTCTGAAGGGATTTTTTTATAAAGTCGATAATAAGTGAGTATATCCGTAAACTGAATTACACTGGCCAGCCACCAAATACACAGTGCTGCAAATAACCGATCTTCTTTTTCAATTTGATCCAGTAACAATAATCAAACATAAAGGATGGTAGGGGTTGTCTCTTAGCAGCGGTAATGATATATGAATCGATTGCAGCAAGTACAGGTGATGATCATGTCAATTGTGAATCATATGCACAACACCTACTTGTGGAACAACATCATGGTTGTCAGCCAAGTGGTCCTTAGCGGGATTACACTTGGGCTGCATGTCTCTTAATAAGTGACAAACTTGTTTGCACTACCGGATTCAAGTTTGTGGATACAATTATGTCGCCATTACTGGGAGGTGAAAAACCATCCGCAGTAGGCATAATTATTGACAACACCTACTATATCGTATCTAGCGGGATAACACGCGGTTAAGTTGCGCTTACCCAGCATTTTGTGTGCAACAGATGTTATCGCAATATGCAAATATGCAACAATGAGGGATCGGCAAGCTCACACACAAAGCGGTGAGTGTATCTTACAGCACTCCCTGGTCTACGGAAGGTTTGAGACGTAAGCATGCGGTCTCTGAGGGATAAATGACATTCGCTGAAAATCAGATGCCTGAAGCAAACCTGCTCATTGACTTAAGACAGAATGCATTGCAACATCATACTCATATAGAGATATGAGGTTGACACATCATAATCTACGCTAGCGGAGTATCGGTTGGTTGCTAATTATTGCACTGATGCAATGCCGAATAGCGAAATTAAATGTGAGGCATTTAATAGTGCAAGCAACCAAAATATATTGTGATTAGCACTGATAAGACTATTGTTACGGGGATGCAATCTCCAAAGTAACTATACTGATAACAAGTATCAATCAATACTTAAGTACGTACTGGGTGCAAGGCTGTAGTCATATCTTATTTTGTTATGCGTATTCCCAAGCAAAGTGTATAGGTGTACGATTAAGATCGTACACACACAGGGGACAAATAGGCATTGTCGTATTGGGAGCTATTAGATGAATAGCTAATAAATCTTATCGTGGGGAGACACAATATTGAAAATGAATATTACTCAAATACTTAATCCTGCTGATTATTTATTATGGTAGAGTGTGTTCGTCTACATAATCTCGGTGATTATGGACTAGCGTAATGTGTGTTTGTATAATTAATCTCCATGATTAATTCAATATGTAACTGGAATATGGTGCTCGTTGATAGTGCAATCTAAATTGACACGTATCTTCACCCAACTTCTCTTGCCAATTCCTTGATAAATCTGGTGTCCAGATACTATCGGCAATAGTACATCTTGAGCATAATCTCCCTAAGATCCTCGTCTTTCACAGACTCAATAATAGATGTCAATTCTATTCAACCTTGTGTCCAGGCTTATAATATTAGGCTGTCCTTTTGTAAGAATACTCGAAGGCTGTTTGGCTGTTGCTGACTCCACCTAGGATATCTCTTTTGTAATTGATTAGTGGGAAGATTGACTGATTTAACCATTCTGTTGGAGCAAGTTCTTCGGTTATTTGGCAGAATGCTTTGGACCTCTGCTACATCTTGTTGTATTGTCTTAGTGTGGTAATCCATATCTGAATCCAATTGTAACTCAGGAATATCCGAGTTATGATCAACTGCGTCAGACGGTTGACCCAAGGGAGTGACTACACAGTTTTTAATATATTCTGATGGAAGTACTTGATATTGAAGATAGAACTTCAATATCTCTGTGTATTGAATAATACTTGCCAACCACCAGATACACTGAGTGGCAAATATAATATCTTCCTTCTGGAAGTGTTGAATTGACAATGATAAGGCACACACAATAATATCGTAGTCGTTATTGAATTTCTGCGCAGTCATGGGGTGGGGGAACTGCATACGATCCTAATATATAATACAAATATACTTGGTAATGATAATAATAAAATAAGAACTTGAAACTTAACAATGTTTCAGCTTCATCTTTCGCAGGTAGGTATCGTTTGTACCTGTTGGGCTACACTTCCAAAGCCTGAGCTCGGTCGTTCATTTATAGCCTTTCTTGGACCACCGTAGTTTCTGTCTGAACCTTAGCTATGATCTCTTCTGTCATATCTTAGAGTACTCGGATATTACGAGCCAGGCTGTTAGAGAGAGAATGACACATCCCAAAGGTTATTGTGTAATTACAAGACTGGTTTTAAAGCATTATGCTCCCTCTCAGGCCATCATCCGTAATAAGATTGAATCAAACAGAAACTTCAACTTAGATATCTTGCAACTCGTATTGTTTCAGATAGTCAAACCCTCTCCGTCGCCTGATGTGGTTTTTTGGAGGGCTTTACACAGATTGCTTAATAAATTAAGACACAATCTTCACCATATAGGCTATTTTGCTTATCTGCGTCAGAGACTTACGTGGCGACCCACCATTGCTCTGTCGACATTTGACTTGATCAACAAAATGTAATTCGGTCCGGAAGCCATATGCAAACCTCCCAGACACTCCGGTCGCCATCACCTGTGCTTCTAAGGACTTCCAGATGCTCCCAGCCCCCCCTGGAGCTTTGCAAAGTGCTGTCAGACTCTGCAAGAGCATTCTCACATGCTTCTGAAAGCACCTGCAGTGATGGAGGTGCATTCAGGATGCTATGAGATTTGACTAGTAGGATAGTCAAATGTTGGAGCTGCTGAGACCTCTGCGCAGGTCTGCTGGAGACTTCGAGAGCTGCTGAGACCTCTGCACAACCTCTGTGGGAGACTTGGTGCCATATTCTCACCCCAGTGGTTCTTGGGGTTCCATAACCACAAGGCATTTCATCGATCATATTGGTCTTTGTTACAGTCACAACATTTGCTACATCATAATATGGCATGTATTATCTAAGTCTCTCTATATATATACATATGGAGATACAGTGATAACAGAGATGGACTCAGCGACAGGCAGTATATATTTGGGAGACCCCGGGGTAGATGGACATCATCTCATTATACAAAATACACACTGTATCTTTCCCAGCTCTTGGTCTCATTATATGAACTACACACTCTATCTTTCCCAGCTCTTGGTCTTATGCACTCTTGCCGATCTTTGGTAGATCTACACAATTTGTGTGGATCCTCACAGACTCTTGAAAAGTGTTAATAGATCCACGCAGTTTGTGTGGTTCATCCTGACCGGATATCCCTTCATATCCTCTCACCCTCTTCCTACGCTCCTCGAGCTTGAACCACTCTTTCCCATGAATTCTCCGTTCGAATACCATGCGAGGTGCGGCGCAGTGTTGATGATGGCCTGTCTGCCATCCAGCTCCATTGTTTCACCACACCTTGATCCAGTGAACTTAGAGATGCACACCGAGGCCGTGATAGAGCAAGTTTGGCGGCCATAATCGAGTTTGGACATACACTTGGAGGCTGAGATCGTGCGAGTTTGGAGATACACTTGGAGGCTGTGATCGAGTGAGAATAGAGATACACTTGGAGGATGTGCTTGAGCGAGTTTGGAGATGCACTTTGAAGCCGTGATGGTGCGAGTTTGGAGATGCACTTGGAGGCCGTGATGGTGCAAACTTGGAGGCCGTAATCTTCCGAGTTTGGAGATACACTTGGAGGCCATGATCGAACGAGATCAGATGAGTATTTGGAGGCGGTCAATCTGGAGGGGGTAGTTCGGGAGGGAGGTACGACGGCAGCTGAGACTCGATTCATTGGTTAACTCGTAATTGATGGAATGTAGAGAATTGAGTACAACATGGTCTGCCGAGAGATGAGAGACTGGCTGGGAGCGGGAGACAGTCGATCTTGGGATGATGCAAGTACGCGGTGTATGCAGCACTCAGTGTATGCAGTACTCGGTGTATGCAGTACTCGGTGTTAACTCTTGATCATGGCATGGGGAGATTGAGAGCAAAGACTTAACTTCGTTTTCTTAGGTGATGGTAGAGTTGAGGACAAGATATAGAGAGATGAGCGGGTATGGGGGAAATCAACATGAGAAACTAGGACTTAAGAGAACTTCGTGTGTGAGTCAATTTACCATCCCCAACACAGCCGGTACGAGTCCCAATCCGGCGTGTAATTACACCGATACAAGGTCTTTCCAACCCAATCAGGCAAGTCATACCCCTGATTTCTCATATCCACTCATATCCTCAATATCATTCTCATCTTCATCCACCATCTCTCTCTTTCTCGCCCACAACTCAACCATCATGGCAGAACACAAAGTTAAGTCCTCCCTCTCTATCTCTCCATGCCATGATCATGAGTTGACACCGAGTACAGCATACACCAAGTACAGAATAGACCGAGTACAGCATACACTGAGTACCGCATGCATCGAGTACAGCATCCACCCAAGATAGTTTGTCTTCCCTTCATACTCATGATTAGGAGTTGACCCCTGAATGTAGCTTCAGCTTCCGGCGTACCTCCCTACACGATCGACTGCCATCAGCCAGCTCTCCATGAGAGCTCAAAGGTAAGGTCACATTATCACATTCCCATGGTTGCGAGTTGACAAAGTGATGAATAGAGTCTCAGCACCCAGTGCGCCGTCCATCGACCGCCTCCAAGTACTCATCCAATCTCACTCGATCACGGCCTCCAAGTGCATCTCCAAACTGGCTCGATTACCGCCTCCAATTTTGCACGATCATGGCCCCATGTGCATCTCCAAACTCGCTCAATCACGGCCTCAAAGTCCATTTTCAAACTTGCTCGATCACATCCTCCAAGTGAATCTCTAAACTCGCTTGATCACGGCTCCAAGTGCATCTCCAAACTTGCTAGATCTCAGCCTTGAAGTGTATGTCCAAACTCGCTCAATCACAGCCTGCAAGTGCATCTCCAAACTCACTGGATCATGTTCTCAGAGTGCATCTATAAGTTCACTTGATCAAGGACTCCAAGTGCATCTTCAACCTCGCTCGATCATGGCCTCGGAGTTTATCTCTGAGTTCACTTGATCATCATTTTCAGGCCCACCTCGAAATGCTCTCAAGCACCGCCTGCAGCCAGTCCAGATATACCAGGTGTAGATGGGTAGCTATATAGATACATAGATACATAGATGAGAATACAAACAGAGTCATACATGAGTTTTAACAGTCGTTGAATGATAAGTAGTAGCTATGATTTCCAGGTGCACTAGCAGCGTTCCCAAAGAAGATGTATTTCCCAGACTGCTCTGCTGTGATTCGAGATGCTCCTGGACTTGTTGCCGGCAGTCCGAGGCTTGTCGTCGGCGCACCCAGACTTGTCGCCGGAGTACCTAGACTCATCGCCGGCACTCCCAGGTGCTTCCTGGTGCACCCAAAGTTCCCTCTGGTGCTCCGAGGTGTTCCCAAACTTATCACAATCACTCCCATGGTACTCCTGTACCAGTCATCAGAGATCTTAGTTACTCCGAAGGCCGGCCGGAATGCCCTCCTAGGGTCTGATACTCTCCTGAAATTGATGCATCTAAGTTTACACTCCACTGTTACGTGGATTCTGAATCCCAATAATCAATACAAGATTTATTGAATTGAGTACAACCGCCTATCTAAGAAACTCTTTCTTTCCTCGTCTTATCCTAAGACTCAACCTCTTGCACCTGGTCGCAAGAGCAACCAATCTATAACGGTACCACAGACCATCTCCTCGATAGATGTATATTACACCTCTCCGTCGAACAACCACTCCTCAGAAATTTCCTGGAATGATAAAGCACCGGTGTTCAAGTATCTCAGGGCCAGGTAACCAATACCCTCAAGTTCGCAATAACGGAACACTGCTCGGTAAGTGTGGGTTGAACATTGCTCGTCCAAACTGAAGAGAAGATTGCTGAACTGTTCAACAACTTGTTGCAGTGCGTTCTCGGAGTGTGTCAGTCCGTGTCCGGCATATGATGCGTAGTCACGAGTATTGATGAGGGTAGAAGAAGCAATTTTGATAGTATTTTAATAGATAGAATTCTTAACAATATTTTAAGATCGTCTTCGGTGTTCTGAATGTTGACTGTGGATTGCTGCTTGAGCTTGTTCTTCTCATTGCCGGAACAATGCCATCTCTTTATAGTTGTCTTCGTGGGTTTGTACACCCATACTTTGACACTATGATCACAAAGCTCATGATAGCGTTATCGCGATCGCATCATGAACCTACTCATGTGCCCGGTTATAACATGCCACGCATCCCAGTTGGTTATCGTGTTCATGCAATGTGGTTTCAAAGCTTTACTCTCCCAATAAGAATCAGGCCATCCATCACATGATATCATGTCAGACAGTGTGTCAGACGGAACTTGAACTTAGACATCTTACTACCCGTTTGCAACAGTAGTTGGAACGTCTGCCAACAAACTAGTTGGCAGCGCTTATCGCACATTAATGGCTCACCTTAAAGACTATTTGGCTTGCGTCATAGATTTAATCGGCGACCAACTGATATCATGCCAACGTAGAACTTGACGCATCAGCTCATAAAGAATATGAGTCTGATGTTGCAATGCATACTAACTCAATCCAATGAGCAGGGTTGCTTCAGGCCTCTTATCTTCAGCCAATGTCATAATTCCCTCAGTTACGTCATGCTTAGGCCGAGATCATTCTCTTTGACCGAGGAGTACCATGATTGTTCTTATCATCTGAGACGATAAGTCAGAGGTCCTACTTACTTGCATATTGACTATCAACTGCTGTGTTTGTGTGTCGGAGTAAGCTCCAGTCCAATCACACTGTCCTGCTAGTATCTAGGATATGAACGTGGTTGAAAACAATGCGCTCGGCAGAAGATAACTCCTTTCGATCTGGCAGCATCGTTGCTTCATCAAATAAGATATACCGTAGTATGTATTCTTTCAATGAATGCGGTAAGCAACAAACTTGCTTATTCAATCGACGCGCAACTCTTATGTAGTCCCCCTAAGAACTATATGACTAGTAACTTGCAATGTCATGATTAGGTGTTACGCATATCACGTGACTAGACCGAGAGTAACTCTCTGACAAGTGTTCATATAACTAATTGCAAGTACTTTCATCGCTGTTAAGGGAGAACCCCTAACATCACCCTCTTCTCTAGAACCGGTGACCGCAACGGTGCTCCGTCATAACAACTAGAAAAGAAAAAGATACCACTCAACGTACCAAAGAAACAAAAAATCAAAAATAACAAAATGAAATCATTTTCTCTTATAACGACCATCTCTTTCAATCATAGGATTCTTTCCGTAATAATCCTTCAACAAATCCATAGAGCTTTCTGCCACATTCTCATATGTTTCCCATGTATTTTCATCATGCGAGTATCCTTCCCACTTTAGCAAGTACACATGTTTCCTTAAATCATGATCGGAAGGACTACTCACTATTATCGATTCCATTTTCCGACCCATGTCTTCGGCTTCAATCTTGACAACCTGTTTCTTGGGATCACTTCCTCGATATCGCTCCAACAAGGCTATGTTGAATGTCGGATGTATCTTCCAGGAATCTGGCAACTACAAGGTGTAATACCTTCCATTTATTCCTGATGATAGAACTTCGAAAGGTCTGTACATCTTATCTTCCAATTTCTCACATCGATGTTTTGCTCGGATATTTTTTCCTCTTAACATTACCAGGTCTCCTGGATTAAATTGTTCGATATCCTTTCTCTTTTTATTGTAATATATTTTCATAGCTTCGATAGATATCACTAACTGTTCAGACAACGTTTTATGTATAGCATTCATATAATGCCCATACAATTCTGAAGCAGGATTGCGAAATTGAACCTCCATTGGCCAATTCGTTCTAGGTTCGAAGCCGTAATTCACATAAAAAGGTGAGATCTTTGTTGCTGAATACTTAGAATTATTATAAGCATACTCGCCATCACTAGCATTGATACCCAATCATCCTGTTCGTAATTGCAATAAGATTGAAGATAACTTTCTATGACTTGATTGATACGCTCAGTTTGTCCATCGGACTCAGGATGAAACGCAGTACTCATACTTCGTTTAATCCCGAGGTAGTCGTATAAATCTGTAAACTATTGTCCTATAAAAGTGCCATCTCTATCGGATACAAAGTCCTCTGGAAAGCCGTGGTATTTCCAAACGTTCTCCAAGTATGCTTTGGCTACCATTGGGAAATCCTTTTTTTTTATCGGAATGAAATGAGCCATCTTTGTAAAACGATCCACTACTACTAATATTATAGTTGCTCCTTCTGAGTCAGGAAGATCGGTTATAAAATCCGTACTAATATGCGACCAAGGTTTGCAAGCCATTTCTAGCAGATGCAAAAGCCCATGTTTAGCATGTCGAGGGCTTTTCACTCTTTGGCAATTATCACATTCGTTGGAATATTTGTGTATGTCGATTTCCATTTTTGGCCAATAAAAGTTTCTCGAGACTACTTCCATAGTCCTGTCTCTGCCGAAATGTCCTGCTACCTTTGAGTCGTGTTCGGATCTCATTATCCTTTGTCGCATCTCCTTTCGTTCATAAATTCTCTTCTTCCAACATAGTATATCATCGATCAATTCATAATGTTTATCTGTAGTGTCTCCGGAACTAAGTTGCTTGCAAATAGACCTATAGTCTTCATCCAGCAACGCTTTTTCCTTAATTCTTTCCTTTGCTTCTGATAACAATTGCTCGATATCCAATGCTCCGATGTTAATCATACTATAGCTTTCGTTGTCTATTTGCATTGCTCTGACTTCTAGCCATTGTTCTTTTCTTAACAGCATTTGATCTCCTGTTGCTGTTGTACCCCGTTCTTTAGAGGTGAACTCCAGGCACCTAGATGAAATATCTGCTTTCTGGTTCGAAGAACCTTTCCGGTAATAAAGATCAAAGTTCAAAGTAACGAGTTCCTCTGCCCATCTTGCTTGTCTCCTATTTAAGGATACCGGGGTTTTAAAGTATGTCAAATTTTGATGATCTGGGTATACTATCATTTTATGTTCCGCTCCTTGTAAAACGTATCTCCATGTCTTTAAGGAAAATAGTACCGCTAGCATTTCCTTATCGAACACATCGTAATTAAGTTCCGGTGGAGATAGTTTTCTGGATATAAAGCTAACAGGATGTAACTTTCCGTCTTCAAACTTTTGTGACAATATACCGGCAATCGCAAAATCCAAAGCATCTGTTTCGACCAACGCTGGTCTACATGGATCGTAATGCCGTAATATAGGTGTTTTTCCGGAAGTAAATAGAATCGTAATTTTCAGAAAGGCCGCCTCTTGTGGTTGTTTCCATTCTATTGATTTATTAATTCCTTTCAACAAATCCGTAATAGGTGCTACTATCGTAGCGTATCCTGACACGAATCTTCAGTAAAAATTCCATAATCCTAGCCGTTGTTGAACTTCCTTCTTGCTCATAGTTCTTGGCCAATTTACAATGGCTTTTGACTTTTCTGGATCCATCCTAAGGCCGTCTCCGCTAACTATAAATCCAAGAAAGGGGACTACTTTTGCGTCAAAAATGCATTTATCGATTTCGACATACATATGGTTATCCATCAGTAATTGAAAACCCTTTCCAACTTGTTGATGATGTTTTTCAATAGATCCCTTTGTAGCTATTAGGATATCGTCGATATATGCTACTACCACCATTCCTCTGTCCTTATCAATCTCTTCTTTCGTATTAATAACCAATTCTAAACCGAGTAACGGTCTAAGAATTCGATTGATCTCTCGCTGGAAGGTAGCCGGGGCATTTGTAAGTCCCAAAGGCATTACCATTTACTCGTATAACCCAAACCTGGTTCTGAACGCAGTAAAAATTTCATGTCCTAATCCCATCCGAATCAAATGAAACCCTGCTTTCATATCGATCTTTGTTATAAAGTCGTCTTCTCTTATTTTTCTTGATAATTCGTCCATAATTGGTAAAGGTGTTTTATCCTTCTTTGTATGATCTTTAAGATGTCGATAATCCACGCATACGCGCAAACCCTTTCTATTTGGTTTCGGTACGAATAGAATACGACTGCCGACCGAACTACTTGATGGTCGAATCTTTTTCTCCCTAATCATTTTTTCGAGATATTCGACAAGAATCTTTTCTTCCTCTTGCGATAACTGATAAATTGGACCCATTCTAAGTTTGTCCTCGGAAGTTATTAACTCGATCCTATGGTCGCAACCCTGATTATCTGGTAACTTTCCTGCATGCTCAGGATCAAAAAGTACCCAGTACGTATGATAACATCTTGGTAAACGTTCGAGCATAGAAGGTGAACTCTGAGCAAGGGCTCCTATATGAATTGCATCCTTATCCAGGGCGACTCGTTTATCATAAGTAATTGAATATTCTGGATGCAATTTTCCATGTCCGTAGCACGCATTCAGACAATGTGGAAAATGCAAATGTGATGTTGTCGTTCCTCGAGCTTTATGCTTTTCAAGATACCAGGCTGGTATTAAGCAGTCATAATCCAAAGAAGTTTTCATTACTTCAAAGGCATGATCCTGCTCATCATAAGACTGGTGATTACCGAACGATAATCCTGAAGGAATTGTGAACAATCCTTCGTTCTCTATCTCTTGTCCGGTAACATCGTTAGTTCTTACTTTCATAATTCGCTTAACAACCGAGATTTTGGAATCTTTTGCGGCGTCTGGAGAAATAACGAATGGCGTACTTCCGAGGTGTAACATACATCGCTACGGAAAGTATCGATTATCGAAATCTAAAAAGAATCAATATATAGGTTTCTTTCCTATTTGATTTGATGATATTTTCTTGATTTTCCTATCGGTGCAATAAGATTCATAAAAGAAAAAATCGTTAGTGTTATCGGATTTTTCAGCCGGTCGATTCGGCTGATCGGTTGCTTTGCGTTTTCTCATTGGTATCATTTTGACAATAGCACAGCCGCAACAGGTCTAGAAGATGGTTTGATAATATGATTGCTGTTTATATAGTAAGGTTGAGACGTATTTCCTTACTGTCCGGCAGTTTCGGCCTTCCAGCCATCCTCAGAGGAAATTTTTAACAAAGGAAAAAATAGGTCTTCCAGCATAGTTGGTGTGTAAAACATTAATTTCGACCAATGAAGCTTATTGTTGCTTCCTAACTAATTATCGAAATCCTCATCCGAACCCCACCAATTCCTTTCCAGTGCCAGTGCTTCCTCTACTTCTTCATTATCCTCTTCGTCTTCTTCTTCAAGAAGCTCATCTTCTTCGTCTTCTTCTTCAAGAAGCACTTCTTCTTCGTCTTCTTCTTCAAGAATCCCTTCTTCTTTGTCTGCCTGCTCGATTTCTTTATCTATATCGGAATCTTCTTCGTCTGTCATATACTGATCTACATCCGATTCTTCTTGATCAGAAGCTCCGATCTTGAGCTTTTGGTATTCCTTGGCTTTCGGGAACTGAGCTGTTCCTGTATTGTTTTTGGCCCAACGGATACAATCCATTGTTTTATGTGATCCTTTCCTATCCGCAGGCCAAGCACACCATTGACACTCTCCAGCAGCCTTTCTTCTATCTAGCTCGGTTTTTTCAATCCCCTCAGTTTGTTCCGCCTAAGTTTTATTGGACTTATTTTTCATTTTGAACTGTTTGGGTTGATTCGAGCTATTACGATTGTGAAATTTATTTTTAAATTCCTTTGGTTTATCGAATCGATTTTGTTTCGGAAGTCGTGACTGCCTTTCTGATCATTGCCTAACATCGGCGATAGATTTTTTGAGTCTAAGGTTCTTTTTTGCCGCATCCCATTTCTCTGCAGTTCGTCCTGCATTAGTAATAATGGTAATAATTTCATCATCTGTTTTTCCTGTAAGATCTATAGTATGCATTTGCTCTAGAATCTTATGAGGTAACCGGTCCAAAATGAGTTTCTTAAGGGCAGCTCCGGATACCATGGCCTTATCATTATACATTTGGATCTTTGTAAACATATCCCTAATGCATCCATCATATCAAACTTTCTCAAGATCGGGATAAGCCTCATCCTTGGCGTCCTTATCTTCGAACCGCAACTTCAAGGCTTGGATGTACCCCATTATTGACTTAGGATGTTTTCCTGCCAGGGTACCTTTAATCCAATGAATATGCCATGCTGCTGCATATTTGTCCATTAAAGAACCGATCCAATCAAGGGTTCTCTCATCGTTAGAGAACTTTTCTGGTTGGTTGTGTATATATACTTCGACCATAATCCACCAGGTATCAAAGTCTTCTCCTGGTTTTCCTTCAAACAGTTTTGGTTCTTTGATTTTAATTGGCTTCGCATACTGAAGCTCTTGAATCCTTCGCTGCCTTCGACTTTGCCCTGGATTCCTATTTCCATGCTGTGATGGAGGGCCCGATCCTGGAGGTGGTGGGTCTCTGGCATTACCGTTTCCTCCTCCGGCTGCTCCGCCATTTCCGGCTGCTCCATCATTTCCAGCTGCTCAGTCATTTCCGGCGGCTCCATCATTTCCGGGCATTTGAGCATCTCCGTCTGCTTGAGACCCAGCACCTCCTCTTATTCTTCCTAGCCAAGTAGAGGCACTTTCAGTATCTCTTAAACTAGAAACTGAAGATTCTCTATCAAGGTATGCTCTTCTCTCTGGATGTACTCCTGAAGGTCCTGCCGTCGCAAATGGATTAACTCATGGTACTTCAGGAACGTTTTGTCTGAAGTTAAAACGAGAGGATTCGGAAACTTTATATTCTTCCATAGCCATGGTTAGTCCAGTATTTACATCTTGAACTCGCATGGTCTGATCCTCCATTAATATTGCGTGGTCCCGTAACTCCTTCTTCATAGGAACTTCCTTCAAAGAATTGGTTATTCTGGATAGAATTTTATTAACCCCATCTACTTTTGTGGTTAAATCTTTCATGCTATCCTGTATTTTTCGATTTGCTTTTTAACTGGCTAATAGCTGTATAGAATTGCCTGTAATTCTTTTGCTCATAGCTTCCATTTCTGTCTTCATCCCCGAAAACAATTCTGTGGCTTCTCCCACAATTTGATTATCTTGGGATTGTAGAATCTGGATCCCGAATCGTAATTCTTTTAGTAATGCCTGGTACATTTCTGCCTGAGAAGATACTCCCAATACTTCCGAATCTATTCTCTGTCATTCGGTTTGAATCCTGGTCTCGAGTATCTGAATATTATTTTCCACGGATTCGAAATCATCTTCTATGATTTCTTTTTCTTCGTTGCATGCTTGAATAACATGCATGACTTGCTGCGCGAGTTCCGACAACTGATTTTGCACTAAGTCGGAATTCACCTCCCACATTGCTACTTCTCCTTGTCTCTCTTCTGCTTCCTCGGGTTCCTCATGAGCTTTCAGGAGCAAGTACTCTCTGCGAGCTTCTTCCAACCGGTCCTGGTAACACTGAACCCATACTCAGATTTCCCGAGGGGCTGGGGACCGGGGCTTCTCGATCCTCGAGCTGACTGGCAATAGTGCCTTGCTGAAGTATGTCAACTGTTAGGGGTTCTCTCCTAATAGCGGTAATGATACATGTTTGACTGAAGCAAGTACACGTGACTACCATTCAGAAGTGGATACTATTAGTCACGAAGCAAAACACCTTCTTGTGTATCAGCTCATGTCATCAGTCAGACGGCCTTTAGCGGGGTTACATCTGAGCCGTATGTAATGATTTGATAAGTGCAGACTTATCAAGCGGATTCGCAAGATGATGCAATTATGTCGCCATAACCAG
>Ga0307515_10005880_pt1 | contig 24753 bp, 2 predicted proteins | sample 17_EM_MG_FD_194513 | JGI IMG/M metagenome (GOLD analysis project Ga0307515, IMG submission 194513) | Populus trichocarpa ectomycorrhiza microbial communities from riparian zone in the Pacific Northwest, United States - 17_EM | ecosystem: Host-associated > Plants > Roots > Unclassified | place... | reverse complement strand
ATATTAGCCTTCTAATAGAGGTCCGTAAAGATAGTTAGTTTAAAGTTAAAGTTATTATTTTTACTACTATACTTAGATTTATTAGTATAGAGCTTAGCTAGGTTAGCTAGCTCCTTACTATAGGTCTTTACTTAGGTAGTTTACAGATCTATAACTTAAGTAATAGAAGGGTTTTAGTCCGTAACTTAAGTACTAGGTATACTTTAGCCCGTAAAATTAATTCTAAGATCTCTTTAGTCTATAGGACGAATTTAGTTAAATAGGTTATCTATAAGACCGGAGATTCTATTAAGTTTAAAAGAGGTAAAGAGTTTGCTGGTTTTAATATAATCTAGAATTTACTCTTTAGTCTATTCTGTTTAGTCCTCCTTATATAATATATTATATAGAGACCGTGTAATAGTAACTCGTTTATCCTTTTTAACTTATATACCTTAGTAATGTAAGAGGGTTTATAGGTTACGGGTAGCTATAAGGTTATAAGCCTTAAAGATAGCTTCTATAAAGTCCGTAAAGTCTTCCTTATATTATTTCTATAGATCGTTGTTTAGAAGCTTAAAGTGTCCGTATTTAAGGATTTAAAAATTAATATAGTCGTTAACGCCGTTTATAGACGTAAGGTTAACTCCCTAACTCTACTTATTTTAACCTTTGTTAATTTACTTACTTATATCTGCCATATTATATAGCGTAGTATGTCTATATAAGCTATAACGGGTAGTAGTAGCTTATAGCGGGTGGAGGAGGTCTTATAACGGTCCATAAAATCGATTAACAGGTCCGTAATAGTTTAAGAGGTCTTATAATAGTCCATAAAGGCAATTAATAGGTTTATAATAATTTGTAGGAGGGTAGGGAGTTCTATAAAGGTCTGTATTTACATTTATATACTTCTGGTAAACCGTATTAAGACTTAAATAAGTATACAGAGATAGTAATATAGTCCGTAATCCCTAACTTCTAACCTTCTAGTAGGTCGTACTAGGATTTAAATAGGTGGTCGCTGTAGTGTATTGCTTAGGAGGAGGTGTTAAGTAATTGCTAATCTATACGCGCTTACTAATTAGTGTTTATATTAACTTAATAATATAGGTAAGTTATATCTAGGGGCACGAAATACGTATAGTATTATATACTCTTTTGGATAGTGGTGACTGTCGATTCTATTAAGGTAGACTACGTAGTCTATATACTAACGCGCCCTCCCCCTAATTAGTTAGTGCTTTATAAGCAAGTAGTTGGTGCACCAAATGCGTAAATACACGTTTAGTACACCAGGTGCTGTAATTATACAATTATATTAATAAGTTAGGCTTCTAATTAAGTTTACTAGGTTAGTACGTAATCTTAAAGTTAAATTATAAGAGGTATTTAGCTTAACGAATTTAGCGTTATATTAATTGCTTTATAGTTATAAAATACTATAAGTTTTTATAGTCCATTAATACGCGTATTAGAAATAATAATCCTTTAAGTTCTAGACGCTATTATTTAAAGTATTTAATAATTGTAAGTAGTTCCTTATTATATATCTTATAGTTTAATTTAGTAAGGGTAAGTTTCTGGGAGAGAAAGGCTACTAGGCGTAGCTCGCCGTTCTTATTATATTGCGATAATACTCCTCCTAGTGAATAATTAGACGAGTCTATTTTAATAATATATTTAAGGTCTAGATTAAAGTAGGCGAGAATTAAAGCAGTTATAAAATAATATTTTAGGTTATTAAAAGCTTATTTATATTTAGTAGTCTATTTAAATCTTATATTCTTTTTTATTAAGTTTACTAATAGCTAAACAATTTTTAAGAAGTAATTAATAAATTAATAATAGAAATTTATAAATCCTAGAAATTCTTAGATGTTTTATATACTACTAGGAATTTTCTAGTTTATAATTATAGCGATTTTCTTAGGGTCTATTTTAATTCTATTGCGGGATATAATTAGGCCTAAGTACATAACTTCGGACGCGTGGAACTTGCATTTCTTAATATTGCATTATAAGCCCGCGTCTTACAGGCGTTTAAGGACTATTTAAATATGCTTTTAATACTTAAAAAGCGAAGATAAATAGATTAAGATATTATTAATATACGCGGTAATAAATATATTAAGGAATTCGCGAAGCGTATTATTAATATATTACTAAAATATACTAGGACCATTCTTTATACTAAATAGTATTACTAGGTATTTAAAAAGTCCCTATTATATATAGAAAGCCGTATACTTTTTATCTCCTTTATAAATACGGATTTAATTAAAGGCAGTAACTATATTAAGCTTTATAAAGTATTATACTTTTACTAAGTAGTTAAGCGTTTCTTAAAGTAGAGGAATTAAATATTGGTTTTAAATCGTAATTATATTTAGGGCTTAATAATTAATATAAAACCTTAAGCCTTCTTTAGGTTTTTTAATAAATAGTATAGGTAAGGTAAATAGTAATTAACTAAGGCGAATAAATCCTTTCTCTAGGTCCTCTTTAAGGTATTATTATATTATAAGCAGCTCTTCTTACGATATACCGTATAACGGGCCAAACTTTAGCGTTATATTAGGTTTAAGTTCTATCTTAAAATTATACTCGTCTTAATGCAGGGGTAGTTAGTTTATAAATCGTTTCTTAAATATATTAATTAAATTATAATATTCTTTAGGTATAAGAGGTTGGGGGTTAATATATTGCTTCGGTTTTAATGCCTTTTTAATATCTTTTAGTATTATAGTAAAGATCTTATAGTCTCGTTTTCTTACTAATAAATAAAGGGGTGCGGCTTATATTATATAAATTTTAAGGGGTTTTAATATATTATCTTCGCATTCTTTACCGCGATTAATAGTTATAACTTTATTATATTAGTTCGAGGTTTATAGTAAGGGCGATTTATATTATATTAAATTTAAATAGTTATATATATATTTGTAGGGCAAGTAATATTTTAAGTAATAACTTTAGCAGTAGGTTATACGGAATTTTAGTATTCTTTAACCTAGCTAATTAAAGGGTTATATTATTTTAGCTATTCGTGTCTAAGTATTACCTTATAATACTTTAAGGGTATTATAAATAGGGAAACATATTTAAGGTATTTGCCTATTTATATCTTTATAAGAGCGTAGTGCATTAGTTTACTATATATTAAAGGCTTACTATTAAAGCCTTATAGGCCTTAAGGCTTATTAAGTTTTTGCGTAGTTCGTATTAATAAAGCCTATACTAATAGCTCCGCTATCTATAATAATTTATACTTCCTTCTATTTTTTAAGTATTTAAATTTTACTAAGTATATTAAGGGAGTTATATTATATATTAGCGCTAGAAGAGCCTAGATACTTATACTCTTCTACTTTTTATTCTAAGGCGTAACTTAGCCCTAAGATAATTTGTTTTCTAAATTAACTAAAAGTAAGATGCTTTATAGTAATTAAGTATAATTTATAGAATAAGTATAATTTAAGGACTAAGAGGAACTACGTTAGACCTTTTTAAAAGGGTAAGTTTGGCAATTTCTTTAAATATGTCCCTTTTTACCACATCTAAAGCATTCTTTATTTGCGGCTTATATTCTTTATTTATCGGTTCCTAAAGGTGTATAGGATTAAGTAGTATTAAGGTCTATAGGGTTATATATAGGGCTTTTAAGTTTTAGAGACGGATTGTGCTTTAGGGTATATACTAGGGTTATAAAGTTTTAAGCGTAAGGTATAGTTAGCTTTAGGAAATAAGTCTATTTATTATATTAAAGGTCCTTATTAATTTGTTAATATATTATAGCAAATTTAGGTAAGTCCTTTAGTAGTTCTCTACCTACTAACTATACTCTAATTTTATTTAAAATAGCTTAACGGAGAGTAGTAACTCTAGCGGCTTTATTCTAATCTAGTTTACTACTAAGGCCTAAAAATTCTAAAAAGAAGCTGGTAAAGTCTTGGTTCCGTTATTATAGGTTTTTAAGTTTAGTAATAGCTATGTGTTTACGGCTAGCGTTATTATATATTCGTTCTAATAGAGAGATAAAGATTTTAAAATTAATAAAGGTGCTATTATAAAAGAATAGGTCTATAGTTTATATAGCTTTTTTATTTAAATAAGATATTTTATAGCTAATCTTACTAACTTAGTAGGGTATTAGTTATAGTTTATTAAAAGTTTAAAACGGAGCTTAGTTATAAAGGGATATAGGTTATTTTAATTTCTATGAAATATTAGAGGGTTAGGGAGCTTTTTAGATTTTATAGTAGGTACTAGGTTTATTATAGGTATAGGTTAAGCTGCTATTACTAGCTTAGGGTTTATATTTAACGGATTAGGTTTATATATAGTTATTTTAATTTTATTTATAGGTATTGCTATTAGGGTCTCTAATATAAGTACTTTAAGGTTACAGAGTTCTTTGCGGATTGCTCCTATTAATTACTAGTACTAAGCTTCTAATATTACTTGCTATTGGCCAAAGTATTTATAAAGGACTATTATATTATAGTTAACGTAGAGGGTTTAAGTTCGTTTGCTATTTTAATAGTAGTTATTTTAATATAACGTAATATATGTGAGGTAAGGATGTGGATAGGGAGTCCAATGATAGAACAATAGGTATATTGTATAGACAGAGACGAATCCTTAGGGGAAAAGGAGGAGTCTGTATGCGAGGTAGGAAGGGTTTTCCCTAGGCATGTGTAGAGCACGTGCCTTACGGGCGAGTTACCCCTGGGTTGCCCTAGGGTCGCCCGTACCTTACGGCTATATAACTATCTACTTAGGTTTTACCTAACAATGCCCCCCCCTTTAAAAAGGGTTGTCCCCGATCCTTTATATACTTAAGCCTTAATAAAACCCTATATAAAACCTTAGTAAGGAAAAAATTTGGAGGGGAAAGAGCGTTTTAATTTTTTATATAGAGGGACGGGTGGTATATATGCGCGGCGCGAAGATATTAAGGAACTTCGACCGGCGGTTAAAGTTGTCTAATTGGTTAGATTTGCCTTGCCAAGACTCCCCCGCATTTAACCGGGCCAGTAGCGATTTTATATACCCGGTATAGAAAATCCTAATTGGTCTATTTAATAGGTAGAGCTAGTAGAGCTTAATACCATCGCCTAAATTCGGTAGACTAGAAATATTCCAAAGCTCGCTTATATAGGCAGGTCGCTAGTACCTTGCGGGTGGGTCGTAGGTTATTTATATGTAGCCAGATTCGTAGACGGTAAGGCTATATGCCTGTTAAATCCGCTGCTAACCCTACTTTGGCCTTACGTTATACCGGCGTAGCGCCGTATATACTTCGTGGGTAGGTTATAGGTTATTTACATGCAGCCAGATTAGGACGGTAAGGCTATATGCCCGTTAGACCCGCCGTTGACCTATGCTTTAGCCTTATGCGTTGTCTGCGTAGTATATGCGTGGAATAGTATATAAGTTGTCGGTATAGGTTACCACCGGTGGGTTACCAGTAGGTTATGGACCCCAGTTAAATGGACCTTAGTTATAGATGGGCCTATTCTCTAATATATAAATAATCTGCTTAGCTAGTATAGAGTAATAGACTAGGTCTAGGAAGGGTGCTTTCTAAATTAAGGCTATAGTTCTTACAGTAATTATTACTTATTCTTTAATCCCTTAGGACGTCCTCTACTTTGCTTTAATATAGGTTATATTTTAATAGCGACACTTGCTTTTTGCCTACACTTCAGCTATAAGGCTAGGGTGTTCCGCTTACGGTACTTATCTAATAGCTGTTAATAATTCTTAAGTTCTGTCTTGTATTTCTATTTATTATACTTATTTAGCCATCCTAGCCATTTAATGAGATATTGCGGTTGTCTAGCACGGTCCTAGTAGGCGACGATTACTTTTACTTCCCAGCTGCCTTTTTTAAGCTCTTTTACTGCTAGGGGTTAAAACCTAGGGCGTGATCTGTAAGGCTCTAGTAGGGAGATATAGAAGACTAGGTGGAGCCGTGCTATAGTAGGTAAGAGCTCTAGCTTATATGCTTGCTGCCCTACGCGCTCTAAAATTTAAAACGGTCCTATAAACTTATAGTTAAGCTTTTTATAGGGACGTTTCGTGCGGATATTCTTAGAGGAGAGTAGGACTCGTTTACTAACGGCAAAATGCTTAGCCAGGTAGTGACGATTATAGTATTTTACCTAAAGCTTTTAGGCGTATATTATTAACGCCGCCGCTGCCTTATATATAAGGCGTAGGCGTTATAGATGCGTCTCTATAAGTTGGACATTTATTAACTTAGACCCCTCCCTACCTTACTAGGCGTCTTAGACGCTATCTAGGACTCCGTCCGGGACGTTTAGTAGCTAGCTATAGGCGAGCTTAATAGGGAAACGCTTTATTATAGTATAGACCTTAGAGTTATAGGCAAAGGCTACTTCTTTAAGTAGGGAGGCCTAATTAGACTGTTCCCAGTTTATAAATATACGTAGGTATACCTTAAGCTCCTAGTTCTAACGCTTCGTCTAACTATCTATCTGCGGGTAAAATATAGTGCTGAGTTTATATTAAACGCGGAGATAGTAGCATATAGTGCTCTAGTACTTGCTTATAAATATACTACCCCTATTAGAGACAATATTATTTAGAGGCCCTATTTATATAAAGACTCTAAATAAGAGTTCTGCAAGTTATATAGCATTAATTATCTTACGCACTAGATAGTAGCGTACTAGCTTTATAAAACGGTCTATAAGAATAAGGACGGAGTTATACTCTACGCTATTAGGGGTCTTAGACTCTAGGAGATCCGTAATAAAGTTAAGTAAATAATGCCGCTAGGCTTAAGTAGGGGCCTAGAGAGGCTGTAGCTTACTATAGGGTTTATAGCGGCGCGATTTAGAGCGTTAGCAGGCATTATAATTATCTAGGTATTTGCGGAGGTCCTAGGTAAGGCCGTTCTAAGTATACTTTCGCGCGATTACCTTAAAGGTATAGTTAAAACTATAGTGGCCGCCTATAGGATTGTCATGATTCCGCTTAAGGATCTCCTATTATAATAGTGTATAATTTAGCACCTAGACCTTATTATTTTACCTTAGGAGTCCTTAATTATTAAGGGTATAGTCCTTATTACCGGTAGGAACTTATTCCTAGGTTAACTAATTATATATAGAGCATATAAAGGCGTCCCTTTTTTATACTCTATAAATAAAATTAACTAGTAACTTAGGGGGGTGTTCTATAAACGCCGTTTCGGCTAAAGTAGCTACTACTACCTCTTGCTATAGTACGAGACTCTACGTAAAGTCGGTGCTAGTAAAGTAACGTATAATGCGTAGGTAACTCACTAGGTTATTATAGGGGACTATAGCCTGGGCTAAGGGGTCTTCCCTAGGGTTAAGCGCCATTAGGCCGGTCGAAGTAGTCTTAAAGAGAATAGTAAGACGCTCTGGTCCGCCGGCGCCAAGTTTATAAGGGTCGCTCGCATACTACACGTATGCTACTTACTAGTGTGGTATAATAGCACTAGGGCCGCCCATAAGGCCTATAACCCGCAACTTTTGCTATAATATAGGCAGCATAGCATTAAGGATTATCCTCTTACTGCTATCTTTAAAGCCTTTAGTATAATCCGGGCGCTAGGATAGTATATTAGCAGAATTTATCTTACCTAGCTTATATTTAATCTTAAAATTAAACTTAGCTAGTTCTTTGGCGTACCGGGCCTAGCAAGTAGATAAGCTTTTAGTGGTTATAAAGTATCTAAAATTATTATAATCGTAGAGCACGCGCGTTATATACGCGGCGTATTTAAGGTAATAGCGCTACGTCTTAAAGCATTACACTATAGCGAGTAGTTCTTTATTATGCGTATTATACCGTACTTCTAGGCTAGTAAGCTTCTAACTATAATAAGCGATTAGGTGCTAGTGGAGTTAATCTCCCTGCCCTAAAGGCTGTAGAAGTATACCGCTATAGGTATAGTCGGAAGCGTCAGTAATTACCATTAGGGGTAGATTAGGGTCGAAGTGGCGAAGTAAAGGAGCCTATATAAACGTAGCGCGTAGCTTACGGAACGCCTACTGTACGTCATTAGGCTAGGACCAGGGTTGATACCATTTAATAGGCCCTTTTGACTTACGCTTCTTCTTCTTCTCCCTATCTAATATTGGGTCGCGATGTGCCCATATAAGATGTATATGCAGGGGGTATACGGTATCCGAGTAGTTTTAGATAAATCGCCTATAGAAGTTAGTAAAGCTAAGGAAGACCTAGATGTCTCTATAGGACTTAGGCTTAGGCCATTCCTTAATAGCTTTTACGCGGTTAGGGTCTATTACGATACCCCTAAGGGTAATAATAAAGCCTAGGAACTTAACGTTCTTAGTATAAAAGATGCATTTTAATAGTTTAGCGTATAGGCCCCAAGCGCAAAGCTGTCGTAGTACCTACTTAACGTGCTTAACGTGCTTATCCTTATTATTTAAGTAGATAAGAATATTATCTAGGTAAACTATATAGATAGTATCTACTAGGGTTTCTAGAGCTTTATAAATATAGCTCTAGAAAGTTGTAGGGGCGTTAGTAAGACTAAAGGGCATTACTAAGTACTTAAAGTGACCGTAGCGTATCTTAAATGCGGTTTTCTATTTGTCTCCCTTTTTAATGCAAATCCTATAGTACGCATTATAAAGATTTAGCTTTATAAATATCTTCGCATAGCTAAGCCTATTAAAGAGCTCGCCGATTAGCAGTAGGGGGTACCGATTTTTGATCGTGATCTTATTTAGGCGTCTATAGTTAACATATAGCCGCATTATACCGTCTGCTTTCGGTATAAAGAGAATAGGCGCTCTAGCAGGCGACTTACTAGGCCTAATCCAGCCCTTTTCAAGAGCACTATCTAGGTACTTTTATAAGATCTATAACTTTTTCTATAAGAGGTTATAGAGGGGCATTTACAGTGGTGTTTTACCTTCTTTTAAGTCGATTATATGGTTATACTTAGAGTTCTACAGTAGTATACTTGCTAGCTTATTAAAGAAGATATTAATTTCCTCCTTATATACCTCTAGCAGGTTAGGGGCCACGAAGGTCAAAGCAACTATTATATGGTAGTGTGCTTCCGGAAGCTAGTAGAGAGAAGGGTGCAGCTAACATGCGTTTTGCAGGTGTGCTCGCATAGAGAGTGTATATAGCTCTGCTACAGTATACTTAATGGTTTTAGGGTTTTGATCACCTCCCCCTTACGTATAGGTGATCTGCGCTAGCACCGGAGGGTTTCTATAGGTACTCGCTGCTAGTAACGGCAGGTCCTCTACTATATTTATAACCGGTGTCTCTATATCTAGAGGGTCTGCACGGGTACTCGCTGCTAGTAACGATAGGTTTTCTATTATATTTATAACCAGCGTAAAAAAGGAGTCTTCTAGCTATAGCGAATAGACTATTTTACCAGCCTTAATATTTACTAAAAGAGCGTTAAGGGTAACTATTTAGAGGCGTCTAGGGTCTAAAGTATCCTAGATAAACTGTCTAGAATGGAAGCTAATTAATAGATCTGCTTCCGCGAGCCAATCCTATCTAAAAACTATATTGTAACTATTAAATAAGCCGCCCTAAAAGGTCTACGGGCTAATAGTGCGAGAGGTACCCTAGAAGTCGCTAGTGGTAACTATTAGATTATAAGCATCCCAGATTATTATCTGGTTGCTATTAAGGAAATATATAATAAGTTTACGTAAACGTAGCGTGTAGTATATAGGTAGGTTAAACCTATAGACAATATCTTAATTGATGAGGTTAATTTAGCACCTATTATCGTATAAAGCATATAGGCGGACTTCGCCCTAGGGTATATCTATCGCGACATATACTACAATATATTTCTTCTCTCCCTCTATATTAGGCCCTAGTTGCAGTTAAGAGAGATATGCTTTAGGTTTTCCGAAGCCTAAGCTAACTTCTCTTTATTAGCCTGCTTCTAGTGTTCCTTATAGTAGCCGCCTACGGTCCTTTAACTTGCTTATGTAGCACTAGCGTCTGGGGGGTCCCCTAAGCTATCTAGCTTTTAGGTGGTCTCTCTAGGAGTTTACTTAGAAAAGCATCGCCCTTTTTAGGTTCTATTTCCTAAGCCTAACTCTATAGAGCCTATACTGCGACCGCGCTTCGTATATAATAATTTACCGCTACCACTTACGCAATCTTCCGCGAGCTTCGTGGTATTAAGTAATTGCTCTATACGGCGGATTTTATTAAAGAGGTCTTTAGTGGTTCTTACCTATTAGGCAAAGTTCTAGCGGAAGAGCTCTACTTATAGGTGGGCTAGAAAATATAAGAACTAAAAGTCTACCTATTATTTAGGATTAATAAAAGGGGTATATAAGAAGAGGTCTTCTAGGCTACGTATACGGGCTAGGAAGACGTTAAACCTCTAGTTCTCCTTTATAATAGCCATATAGTACATTATAGCGTTATTAAAGCGTCTCACTATAGGGTTCCTAATCTAGTCTTAGACTATAGTCTTAAATTCGTCCTATAGTAAAGAACCCTTATCCTTAGTGCCTAACCGGCAATAAATCAGTTAGGCGATTATCTTCTCTTTTATAAGACCTTTGATGGCTTAGCGCGTGCGTCGCTTATAGTTATAGTTAGCATTATTAACCTTAAATCGGTTCTTAACTGCGGCAATTTACCGGTTAAAATGCTGTTAAGTAGTACCGCTAATATTGGGTAGTAACTTCTTAACCAGGGCGTTAAGATTTAATCAGCGTATGCGTTCGCCACGTAACTTATACTCTTTACTAAAAAGGTAACGGGAGGGCTTTATTAAATTAATAATGCTTTATAAGTTGGCTATTTTCTTAGCCAGCTTATCTAGCTCCTTTATATTAGCGGTATTAGGTAGGACACTAGTAACCTTACTAAGCTCCTATTAAGCCCAGGTATATAAGTCAAACTAGTTTTTAGCGTTCGTAGATATCTAGTCGTTTTAAGATTTAGAAAATGGCTTAAATGCTGCTAGTATACTTTTAGCGGTTTTATCTATACTAGATCCTAAGGCGTTCTACGGTTATATTACTAGCGTATTACCGTCGGGTATAGGCGTCGGTTTTCTTTTCGGAGGCATTATAGAAAAATTAAACCGGCTATCCTCCTAAGGGGATTAGTAAGGATTTAAATATAAGGTAAGGATATAGATAGGGAGTCCAATAATAGAACAATAGGTATATTGTATAGACAGAGACGAATCCTTAGGGGAAAAGGAGGAGTCTGTGTGCGAGGTAGGAAGGGGTTTCCCTAGGCATGTATAGAGCACGTGCCTTACGGGCAAGTCACCCCTGGGTTGCCCTAGGGTCGCCCATACCTTATAGCTATATAACTATCTATTTAGGTTTTACCTAACAATATAAGGGTATAAAGAGACTTTAAGGAAGATTTAAAGGAATAATATAAATTTTATCTAAATCTAAGGGTATATAGCTCTCGCTAAGGATAAGACGTTATGTAAAGAAGAGAAAGGAATAATAAGAGAATTATATAATTAAATAGTTAGGGGCTTAGTGGTCGATGCGTACATATATACGCACGCGGTCTTTAACGGACTTTAGTAGAATTTAATTAATCTAGTAGAATTTGGCCAAAGTGTTAGAAGTTATCTATCGAGTGTTTTACTAAGGCATTCCTACTGTAACTGGGCTAGTCCCGTTACAATATCCTCTAGAGTATTAAAAGGCTTCTACCGCTGCCTTTAGTAAGTAATAGAGTATCTAGCTCTAGTTATTTCCGGCTATAATATAGTAATAATAATCTCACTTAATGTCTTGCTAGTAATGCCCTTTTAAAACTACTTTTACTACTTTCTCTATTACTTATAGAACTCTCTTTACTACCACTAAATAGGTTAGGAGGGTTTTAATAGTTTCGCCAACTATGGCCATATCGTTTATATCTTTAACACTAATAAGAGCGCTTTACTCTATAATCGTGGCGCTTAAATCTCTTCTTTTTTGGCTGACCGGCTACCTAGCTTAATGTTAGTGGCGTTATATCTTCTAAAGATAAGTCGTGTAGATTAATAGGCTAGAAGGGAGCATTATATATCTTGCGAAAGTTCTTAAGGGACTAGTAGCTGTCCTCCTACGCGTCCTTTTTAGTTAAGTTAGCTAGGGCTATAGTGTGTGCGTAGGCGAGCTAGTAGTCCTAGTAGAAGCTCTATATATATTCTATTTCCCTAATATATATAAGGTATATCTTATTAAGACTAGGCATATAGACGGAGCCCTTAAAAGACGTTAACCGAGTAATAATATAAGAGTATAATTTGGTAATAGTGTTTTCTAAGAGCTTATTATAGTATTAAGTTCCTATTAACTAAGGGTTATATTAACTATAAAGTCGCTAAAAGAACTTCTCTATTATTAAGTTCTAAAGACAATAGAGTAGTTAAAAGGGTAGGAAGTCTTGTACTAATAAGAGCTTACTGTTAACTAATTTGACTGCGTTGTTTGTACTCTTACCAAAGTATAGAAACTTAGCTAGTTAATAAGACCTTACCTACTATTTAAGCTTAATAGCTTTAAGGTAGTTATAGCAATCCTTATTATAGTCCCTTAATTCTACTATAACGTAATTAAAAAAAAATTCTTAACTGCCCAAGCAGCTTCCTTAAAGAATTTTTCGTATATAGAGTTATAGTCTTTCCGGATATTAGCGGCAAGATAATTAAGGTAGAAGTAATAAAAATACTCATCCTAAGGGAGGATATCTATAACGCCAGTAACTAGACCTATATAATAATTACTAATTACAGCTATTTTACGGTTATAGCTAGAGTCCTATAGCTCCTTCTTAGCCCGTTAAAATATCTAGTAGAGAAGTCGTATAAACTATATCCAATTCTTAATTGTTTTACTGGGAACTAGAGCCTAGGCAATTAGAAGTGTCTAATTATTAAAGTTTTTTATAGCCGTAATAAATAGATCTATCCTAAATACGGATTTAGTGTCACGGGAGTCACCCGCGCACGTTTGTCCTGTAACACCTACGCACGTACCATCGCAACCCCTATATCTTTGACCACGTTTCCTGACCTGTTCCTGTTCTGTATTAAATGTCTTAAACCATTACGCGTCAATGTACTTAGCACGGTCAATAGCTAGCAATTAAGCTTATTTGTAAACTGCTTTATTAACTCTGTAAAATTTAGTATATAGAGAGTTAAGAATTAAAACAGGTTTTATATACTTAAAAGTAGAAATATAGGGAGCTAGTGCTATAAAGCACTATCTAAAGACGCCATCTTTAATAATAGTGCTAGTTATAGCGTGTATACCTAACCTATTATAACAATAGGCTATCGCCTTAAGTAAGGCCGGTATATACCTAAAGCTATTTGTTTTGTTACCCTATAGATCCTTATTAGCTGCTATTCTGGCGCAGTTAACCTACTAGGACGTAGGCCGGTATCTAGTTGCAATAAATTAATTACTAGCTAGTTGTTTTGTTTGAATTCTTAGGTTATTATTTAGCCATAGCTTAAGCGTGTACTGTAGATACTTCGTTAATTAGGCTTACTTAGAGTTCTTATAGGTAATAATAGGGTAAGTATAAGGCGTATATTGTATAAGGGTAAAAAGGCCGTTCTTTATAAGCGCGATTCGCATGTAAAAGGGATAGCTATATTTACCTAGCTTATAGTAGGCACACTAAATGGATTTATTATTGTTTAGTGCAGGCTTTAGATGCTAATTAAGTTTAATAATTATAACTACAACGTAGCTAGTGGCTTTATCTGTAGTCTTAAAGGTTTTACTAACTTTAAATATTATATAGGATAGTATATAAGAAATATGTATCTGTAGGAGTAAGTAGAAGGTAGGGGTTGTTAGTGATACTAGTAAAGAGAAAGGAGAATATATAAAAGGATACGTTCTCCATGTTTATAGTAGCGCTATATTATAAAATTTTGGGTAGTTTAGCTAAATATATCCTACTATAGTACAAATATTATATTTTAATATTATATTTAGTAGCTATAACCTATAAGGCGCCTTAGTTACTATAGGACCCATAAATAATTATATAAGGCGCCTCGGTCACCGCTATAAATCCTTTTAATTAGATAAGACCCCCCTATAGTAACTAAGGCGCCTTATATATAATATATTTACCCCTATAGCGACTAAAGCGCCTTATATATAATATGTTTACCCCTATAGTAACTAAAGCGCCTCGCATATAATATATTTACCCCTATAGTGACTAAGGCGCCTTATATATTATATATTTACCCCTATAGTGACTAAGGAGCCTTATATATTATATATTTACCCCTATAATAACTAAGGCGCCTTATCTTATGTTACTATATTAAGTAGTAAATAATATAACAGGTAAGCATAGATCTAAATTTAGGATATTTATACAACTATACTAGCAGCTTCCCCTCTACCCCTTCTACCCTCCTTTCTACCCATTTTACTACCTACTACTCTACCTACTGCTCCTCCTATCCTACCCTTTCTATAACTAGCTTAACTTAGGCAGGGCTTAGGGGGCCGCGCTAGTAGGGTGCACGCCTAATTAGCTAGGCGGTATTTATTATACGCGTACCTAAGGCTTCTATTAGTATAAAAAGTACTATAATACCTCCTATATACTAAACCCCTCGCAATATAACGGCTATAGGCCGTAGGAGCTAGTTTACTATATTGGCCATCTATTATACAGGCGTAGGTAATTCCCTCGCGCTAGCGTAGGTCCAGAGAGTTTTATAAGGCCTGGCCTATATACCTAAACTACCTAGCAGCAGCATTAAGCGCAGCGGCATTGTTCCACTTAGTATTCCACTAATTTAGAGACGGAAGATTAGCGGTAGTAGTAGTAGTAGGAGTAGGTGTAGGGGGGCCAGAGGAGCGGGGGGTAGTAGTAGTAGCAGTTGTAGCTCTATGTATAATTAGCAATATAATCCTATTATGCTTACTATATAACATACCTAGGTGGACTAAGAGACTCTCTACGCCCATTACTATCCTTATCTAAGGAAGGGACGTCCTAGACGTTTTCGCTGGCGGCCATAGTAGGGCGCGCGTGTAAGGGACGGCGCAGCTAGTGGATAGGCGGTATAAGGCCAGAGCAGTTGACACAGAGGATAATGATAATAATAATAATAGTGGTGGTGGTAGTGGTAGTGGCGGCGGCGGCTACTGCTGAGGAGGCTGTAGAAAAGGTAGAGGATTTAATAAAGGTAATAGAGGAGATCTTATTACCTTATTAGTAAAAGCATTTAGATTAAACTCAGAGTCTTCCATTATAGTAAGCTTAAAAAGGGAGGTGTATATTAGTTGGATCTACCTTTATTTTAGGTAGAGGAAAGGTTATATTTATGCAAGCTTATTCTATTATAATAGTAAATAATAGTTATTATAACAAATTAACTTAAGATTTTACCAACTTATTTACTAATAGGCTCGCTGGATCTCTATAAGATTAAGTAACAATAGATTAAGTAACAAAGTAGCGTTAGGTAAGAAAGGATACTAAAGGATACTTAGAAAAGGTTTATTGCCGCCAAAACACTAAAACCCTATATATAGACTCTATATAGCATATAAACTTAAGCCTTATATAGTAGGAAAATTAGAAAGATTGCGTTCTCTACGCGTCTTACCAAAATTTTAATTAAAAAGGCGGGGATATAACGCGCCAAGTTTCGTTAAATTTTTAGAATAACGCCTGCACGCACTATATAGATTGGCGTTATACTAGGCCAAATTAGTGTTACGCTATATAAAGATATTAAGCCTCAATTAGCAGGAGGTGGATTTTGTGTAAACCCCTTTATTATATTAGATTCTGAAGCTTTCTTTCCGCTATAGTCGTTACCTTAGGGTCTCTAAACATCTATATTAATCGTTTTACGAATTCGCCCTAACTAGAGAATATATATTATACTTCCTAATTAATGGTTATTATGCCGTTTAGTTATACCTCCGTAAGGTAGAGTTTAAACTACTTTAGTGCTCTTCCTGTTAATAATAATCCTGTATACACTACCTAATCTATAGGCATTACTAACTTCACTTCCTTCTGTAAGACCTAAAAATATATTTACGCAAGGAATCCTTTAAGCGTTAACTTCTCCCCTAAGAATCGCTTAATGGATAGTAACTTAACTCTTACTGCTTTAATTCCCTTAATTTGGTCTTTAAGTATTTAGTTGTTATCTATTAACCAATTAACTATTTCTTATAATTAACCTACCGTAACTAATTGCGAGTCCGTATCCTATATACTAGTATCCCCACTTATTCCTAAAGTAGTTACTACCGTTAATAGCGTTATAACTAGTGCTTTTGGTAGCATATTATTTGACTTCCTTTACTATAACCTTAGTAGTGAATGTGTAATAAAGCCTTATAGGAAATACTATAGTAAACTTGTTAAAGGGCTAGGTATATAGGTATAGAATAGTTAATAACGTAAATATAACTAGTGGAGTAGGTTGCTTAATAGATTAACCCTAATTATATTTTAAGATTTACTATAAAGAAAAGAACTATCTAGGTAGGGACTGTAGTCCTTTAAATATATAATACTGCGCCTAAGAAATGTACTAAGTACGTTGGTATGTTAGTATATTAGTACGTTACATTCCTATATTCCTACATTCCTATATTCTAAACTTATAACGTAACTGGCTACGTAACTCGGTTACCCTTTATCTTATAGCTTAATCAGTTCTAGTGCCTTACGTACTATCTTAACTAACCCATTTATATCTCTTTTTAGTAGTCCTACTACTGCTAATATAAGGTCCGTAACATTACTAAGATAACCTTTCGCTAACTAACTGCTTACCTAATTAGCTAGCTGTTAGCGACGCTGGCTATTAGCCACACTGGTTAGAAAGGATAATTCCTATAAATTGACTTTACTAATTAAATATATACCGCAATTCTTTATTTCGGTTACTCCTAGTAGAAGGGCAATTTAATCCTATATATACTTAACTCTACAAAATTAGCTTAAACAAATAATAGTAATTATAGAAAAGAAATATCAACTGTAATAATCTCTATATTTTAAGTTAGAGTAATAACTGGGATAATAGCAACTAATGGAGTTATCGCAACTATATAGATAAATGCGCCTATGCAAAGCCCTAAAACATTACCTCTTTCTTAAATAATGCTAAATAGTAGGCTCTATATCTTTGCCAAAATATTATATAGGATTATAGTAGGTATAAGGAAAATAATAGAAATTATAATACCTAATAACACTTTTAAAGAGCTCTTTAAAGACAACCTTAGGTTTTAGAAGTATTTTATTAGGCTACGTAGTCTGTCGTAAATAGTAGTAATAAATATAATACCTATAATAAAGGAAAGCACTAAACTAATAATAAGAAAGTCGCTAAAGAATAAACCCTTTAAAATATTTAGGGTTTAGTCCAATAATAAAATCTTCTACTTCTTTACCCTTTATAGCTCTAACCTAAAAGGATAAAGCCTTTATCTTTAATAAGGAATATAAAAAGGCCTTTACTTATCTAAAAGTTATATTTATTACCGCACCTATACTTTAATACTTCGACCTAAACCAAATAAGTATTATAGAAGCTAATTTATCCAACTACGTTATTAGAGGCATCCTGTCTTAATATAACGAGGATAGAGTATTATACCCTATATTATACTTCTCTAAATAACTAAGCTTAGCTAAATATAATTACGAAATCTATAATAAGGAATTATTAGCTATTATTAGATACTTTAAATAATGGCGACCTAAACTAGAAGGTGCTAAATTTCTAATTAAGGTCCTTAGCGATTATAAGAACCTATAATACTTAATAACCACAAAATCGCTAAGTTATTATTAGGCCCGCTAGTTAGAATATCTATCTTATTTCCGATTCTTAATTATATACCACCTAGGCGTTTAAGGTTTAAAGCCTAACGCACTAACTTAATACTTACAAAATACACCAGCACTAAAAAAAGGGCGCTTTTACTAAAATTAGACCCTACTTTACCCTAAACTGTTTAACTCTCCTACTAAAGACCTTAGAGTATACGTCCTTAAAATAACTAATTAATTAATTAAATAGATTATAATTAATAAATACCTATATAATAAGTTTATCTAAGAGACGCTTAAGCTAATATAAAATAGCATTAGATACTTTAAAGGAATTTCTCTAAGTAAATGCGAAGCTTATAGAGACCGCTTATACTACTAAAACCACCTAGTTATACCTAACTATAACGAACTTAAGCTTAAGCTTCTTAAACATATATATAACCTACTAGTAGCCAGCTACCTAGGCTAAGGAAAACCCGTAAAACTGCTCTAATAAAAAATACTACTAGCTGAATATATATAATATAATATAAAGGTACGTCTCTAGCTACTATATTTACCAATAAGCTAAAGCTTCGCGTAAGATATATAACGGCCTTTTAAAGCTACTACCTATTCCAAACCAAAGATAAAAGGATATCTTAATTAACTTCATTATTAATCTCCCTATAAATAAAGGCTGTATAAATATTATAGTAGTTATAGACTAACTATCTAAAATAAAACACTTAATCGCTTGCCCTAATATATTAATACCTACTATTACCTAACTGTTTCTAGATTATATATAGAAACTCTATAAACTTCCTAAAACAATTATCTCTAATAAAGGTAGCTAGTTTATCTCTATATATTAAAAAGAACTAATTACCTAACTCCATATTAGAGTACTATTATTTATAACTTATTATCTAGAAACGGATGGCTAAACGGAATGTATAAATGCTATAATAGAATAGTATATTTGGATATATACGTTATATTTATAGGACAACTAAATTAACTGGCTTATATTCGCTAAGTTTACTATAAATAACTCCGTCTCGGAAACTATAAAGGTCTCCCCGTTCTTAGCTAACTACGGCTAGCATCTATAAATGGGGTTTAACCCCTTTAGCAATATCCCTTGCCCCGCTTATTACGCCTTATAAGTTATAAAAGTAAATAAATTTATAAAGAAGATAGAAGAACTATAATAGCTCCTTACTAACGAGATAATATAGGCCTAATTTGTTTATAAAGCTATAGCAAATAAGAACCAAACCCTAGTACTAACCTATTAAATTAGTAACTTTATCTAGCTAGATATAAGAAATCTAAATATAAAATAACCTACTAAAAAACTTAATTGGAAGAACGCTAGCCCTTATAAAGTTAAGAAGGTTATCTCCTTATATACCTACTAACTAAAGCTCCCTAATACGGTTAAAATCTACCCCGTATTCTATACATCAGTCCTTTACCCTATTACCTCTATATTAGACGACCTGCTTAAATAAATATAGGACCCTCCCCTACTAGTTAAAGTAGATAGTAAGAATAAGTACTTTATTAAAAGAATTAATAATATTAAGTATAATAAACAGAAACGCTAGTATATATACCTTATAAAATAGAGAGGCTTTACTAAGCCCTTATAGGAACTCGTTAACTCTATAAGACTTATATAAGCCGTAGAAGACTTTTATAAACTTTACCTAGAACTACTATAACCCTATCTCGTAGAAGCTTAAGTTTAAAGGGGGGGTACTATTATAGGATACCCCTATAACACCTTATACATATCTACCTATTTCCACTAACTTAGCAACTAAAGACTAACTATAAGACGGCAATTTGCGGCAATCTAACGGTAATCTGCTATATTCTACTATATTCCGCTAAGTTCCACTAAATCCTACTAAGTTCTGCTAGGACTACTGCCCAAATCCTATTCTGCTCTATATACGTGTTAATTAAGCAACTAAGCTAATAATATATGCCCTTTCTTCCCATTTTCTTACCTTCTTTCCTTATATAACGTCTTAACTTTATTACCTAGTTTATATACGTAGCTTAATAATATCTACTTTGCTATATATTATCGTCGCTTATACTTACTCCGTAATACTTAAGGACTTTATTAATAAATAAGCAGGTGTTATTTTCGCCTAATATGTCTTAGATGGCTAGTAGATGTTTAAGAAATAAGTAGGTATCGTCTTTGCTTAATAATCTAGCGTTAATATTCTTAAGAGCTAAGTAGGTATTATCTTTACTCTAAAATTGTCAGGTGATTCGTCACCTCGCCTCTATATATTGTTCCGCACAGCCGTGCCTAGCATTAAGCCAGTCACTCGTTTACCTTTTATAGGTTTGTGTGGCTAAGTGGTGCGGAGCTTATCACCTCACAAAAATTCCAGTTTAATTTAAGCACTTTCTTTAGCACACCTAGTAAAAAAACCTTATTATCGTCTTTAAACTTAATGGGGTTTCTTTTATTTAAAGAGCACTACGGCTCTCTATTTTTAGTGTCCATTATTAGGTCGTGCTTATACGGAAGTTTGGCTAGCTCTGCTATTTAGGAGCTTAATTAGTTTAAAGGGCTAAAGGGTAGTGCGTTTTTAATTACTTGGTAAAGAAGTAGCTATAATTAATAGTGCTGCGGTAGGATTTGGAGTATTTAAGGTAAAACTACTTTAAATAAGATAATGCCGGATCTGCTTACGGCTCCCTTTTTATATTCCCTAAAAATAGCTACCTTCTAATTATGAGGCTAATTACTGCCTAGAGGGGAACACGATAGTATACGCCACTATCGCGGAGATTTTATCCTTATTCTTCGGATTGGGATAATATTAGGTTAATAAAGACGGCGGATTTTCCTACCTATTATATCAGTAGATAAACCAAAACAACTAATAGGAGGAATGCACTATTAGATACGGATATTGTCGGTACGGCTTTAAAAAAGACTACTAGGGTTAACTTGATATAAAGATATACGGAAGTACGTTTGGACTAAAGGTATCTATAGAAAGTAGCGTTAAAGGTTAGTTAAGATATATATTATCCACCTATAAGTCGTTATTAATCCACAAGCTTTATCTATTTCCACATCCTTTATTATATCTTAAGCGTCCACCTCCTAAGCTTCAGGATCCGCATATCTTACTACTTATTTCTATTACCTATTTCTATTACCTATTACTATTACCTATTACTAACTAAGTGGCAATGCCTATAGTGGCAATTATGGATTATTATTGTTAGCCTTTTGCTACCTACCTTATATATATATAGACTCTAGAGCTATATTTAAAATTAAGTCGCTTATTTAATTCCCATATTGTAAAGCTTATAGTCTATATATATTATATACTTCTTATTACGTTCCTAACAGTTTTCTAAAAGCAGCGTTATCAAGAAAGGCGACTAAAGATATCCACAGGGGTAGTATTGGAGACGATTTATAGTAGAGATTCTAGAGAGCTAAGAAGGAGATTAGGAAGAATTAAGGGATATTATTAATAAGATATACTACTCCTCTTTCTCCCCGTTCCTTATACTCTACTATACTCCCTTTATAGTGTAATAAATTAGAGTACTTATAAGCTTTGCAGTGTGGGTATTAAACGAGCGACTTAATTGTAAATCTATGGAAATCAAGTGGTATATATACATGAAATGGTAGCAAGAAGACTGCTCTTACAGTCGGCAATAGGTAATGGAAATAGGTAGTGAGACATACGATGTAAGACATACGAGTCACGAAATGGGTGGTAAGTCATAAGGTGATGCGAGCCTTGGTAGTCGGTTATAGTACTAATTCTTCTAGGCTAACGAATTCTCTCCTAATTGGGGCGCCACCAGTAATAGCAATAATTAGTTAGTTAGTTATATTAAAGTCCTAATTATATTATATTATATTAATATCATTATATAATTACCTAGGGTAAGAAGGGGAGGAAGTAGTAATAGAGCTTAGGTAGTAAGCGATTATTGGTAGATATGCCGCGGTACTTCCGAAACGCGAAAAAGGTACTAGAATACATATAAATAAAAGCCGTACGCGCTCCCGTTAAGGTATTTTGTATTTTACTCTTCCTAATTATTAACATTAACCTCTATATTAATCGCTAACACCTCCCTTAGCTAGTGGCTCAAACTATCTTAACAAAGCCTCTATTTACGTCTCTTACGTATAGCTATCAATATCCTCTCTATACTAGCCATATCGGCTAAGTCTAGGCGAGTCTTTTTAAGCGCATATTGCATAATTTTAGGGAGCGTTTAAGGCTTAGAGTAATGGTAGTAAAATAAACAGAGTACTTAAAGAGCTAAATTTATAAGGTAGTTAAATCGGGGGGCTTTATAACGGTAGATATAGCGCTTAATATAGAGGCTATTAGAAAAGGGCTTAATTAGGCAATATAAGAGGACTTTATAGACAGGGGACTATAAGGGCACGATTATAGAATAGGATAGATTGGTAAAAGAGACGAATCTTTAAGGAGGTAAGGCCTTTAGGATTATAGAGACTATATACTACAGGGCTCTAGTATATAATTAATAGACGTCTAAGGGGTATCTAGGGGTTGTCTTAAGGGCAACCCGAGATAACCGCAATAATATCCCTTATATTGCCCCCCTCCCTTCTTACGGTTAGCCCCTAATTACTATTACCTTATAGTAAAGAGAGATTATAAGGGCTCGTCTTAGAAGGGGTTTAGAAAAATATTAGTATATTATTATATATTATCTATCTATCTAACCCCTGCTTTAAACTTCTAAAAACCTTAATAAGGAAAAAACATAACTAGAGAAAAGATGCGAAGATTGCTAAAAGACTTATTAGAAGCCTACTAAAAGTATACTAGTAACTACCTAGGCTAACCTAAGGATTTTTATATAACTCTACTTTTAAGCCTTTATACCAGTTTACAATTAATTATAAATATTATAGGTAATTTAATATTTCTTATATATTTCCACAGAACCTTTTAGTATAGAATTTAACGTATAGGGCCTTAGCTTACCGTCGTCTTTAACTACTAAAATATAATCTATAATCTTCTCTTATAATCCTCTACATCACTAATACATTACTTCTATATTTGCCTTAGGCTATTAAGTATAGTTAAGGTATTAATTTAGTTAATTAGGGGGACTTGCCTCCTAAGATTTAGTATATATGCTTTTAAATCTAGTAGTCCTATGCTATATAATTAGCGTAGCTTTACTACTTAGTAAACAGAAGAGATACTTTATAATAGCATTTATAGCTATTCTATAATTATTAAGGACATCTATAACGTTATTCTTTAATACTATAGTATTGTTTAGGTATAATTTAGCCTATATACGCCTTTAATTGACGTCTTAATTACCTTCCTCCGGCCACGTAATTAGTTTTTATAAGGAAGTAATAGTTAAATAACTTATACGCTTATTTCTTTTCTTTTAAATAACGCTATTATAACGGAGTTATATTAGTAAGGTTATGGCTATTTACTAGAAGGGTATTAGATAGGAATAATCCAAGATATTATAAAAGGTCTAAGATTGTATAAATAATAAAAAGTGAAATATAATATGGTATTTTATCCTATAAGTGTAATATAAGGTAAAGTATATAGTAGAGAGAGGTAGGCAGATAATTAAAGATATTATAGAAAGTCTAAGATTGTATAAAATAAAGTAAAATATAATATAGTATTTTATTCTATAAAGCGCAAGATAAGGCTTTAGAATACCCTTTTACCTAAAGTATAACCTATTTTTAAGCTATTATGTCTATTACACAAGCAACCCAAAACTAGTATCCTAGATTTTACTTATAGCTACTACGCTTTATCTTAAAGATATTCGCTAGACTTATTTATATATAGGTCCCGTAGTCCAAATTATATATTAAGCTATCTATAATACAGTTATTGTTACTCTAGCCCTATAACACCATACTCTTATTTACGCGCCTTTTTCTTCCATTTACTACTATTATTCGCTTAATCTTTTAGACTTCTATAGCCGCCTAAACCAATACTATAATCTCTTTATCTTTAAAAATATAGCCACGTTAAGCCTGCCTTAGCCTTAGTTTCTCTAAATATATACTACCTAGAAATATATCCCGCCTTATATAACTACTATAAGCTCTACCTATAATATAGCGTCTAGTGCCCTAGCGCGGAGCGGGCTCTCTTAAAAGCCGCATTATAATGCCTTTTAGAGACTAGATACCTAAAGCTTTTTAGCCGCTATAAATAAGGGAGATACTAATATTTAGATTAACGGTGGTATACTGGGTAAAGATGGCCCTAATCTTCGTAAGCTAAGGTAGGATATTAAGGTTAAGCTAGCCGATCTATAGGCTAACCTAAATAACCTATTCTTTTCTACTAAATTACTTAAAAAAACTTTAACTATATTTTAGCTCTCTACACCCTAGTAGTATATAGGCTTGTATTAATATATCTATTTAATAGGAAACTGGAGGTATTAAAAGGAATTCTAGAAATAAACTTTTAAAAGCCATTAAAAATAAGCAGTTAGCCTATAAGATACGGGCTTTTTATTTAGTTACTTCGCGGGCTTTAAATTAACTATATTATTGCTAATACCTATTATCTGGCCTAGCCCTTTAGCGTTACCCTAATGACAAATATAAGACCTTTAAGCGGCAGCTTAAGTTAGATATTAGTTAAAACTCTATATACCTAAGACTAGATATTATAGTTTTAAGTACTAACTTATTTAGTTATCTTAACTTAACTAGCACTACCCTTAACCTTCCGTTTTTTCTTACTATAGCTTATATAGAAATAACGGAATCTATAGGTCTAGATAGCTAATATTGTTGGGCTCTATAATATTAGTAGTAAATAATATCTTCGCTATAGCTGTGGTCCTATAGCTATTGCCTAAAAATACTAGATATTATTTGCTATAGAT
>Ga0307515_10005879_pt1 | contig 24753 bp, 28 predicted proteins | sample 17_EM_MG_FD_194513 | JGI IMG/M metagenome (GOLD analysis project Ga0307515, IMG submission 194513) | Populus trichocarpa ectomycorrhiza microbial communities from riparian zone in the Pacific Northwest, United States - 17_EM | ecosystem: Host-associated > Plants > Roots > Unclassified | place... | reverse complement strand
CATGTTTTAAAGGATCTATTTATATGTATTATTAAAGAACAATGTAGTGATAAAGGAGATAGTACATGAAGAAGACAGAAAGGCTGTCAAAACATTGTTAATGATATTTTCCGCCAAATGAAATCATGATATATTGTGAATATGCCCATGGCAAAATGAGCGTCAACGGAGTGTCAACAATTTTTGGTGCTGTTAGTCAGGTAATCACAACGCATTTCGGTAGTGAATTTACATAATAGAAGTTTTGGCATCCTTTATAGGGAAAAAAGAACGCAACATGCTCCCTGCCCCATCTTGAAAATGAGTGTCAGCAGAGCGTCAACGATTTTTGGTCCTGTAAGTCGGGTAATAAAAATGTGACTTGGTAGTGTATACACATAATCAAAGTATTGGTGTCCTTTATAGGCAAAACAGTAAGAAACACGCTCCCTGCCACATCTTGAAAATGAGCATCAACGGAGCGTCAACGATTTTTGGTCCTATATGTCGGGTAATCAAAACGTGACTTGGTAGTGAATACACATAATCGATGTGTTCGCATCCTCTATAGGCAAAACAGAATGCAACACGCTCCCTGCGCCATCTTCAAAATGACTGTCAACGGAGCGTCAACAATTTTTGGTTTTGTAAGACGGGTAATAGAAACGCGACATGGTAGCGAATACACATAATCGAAGCATTGGTGTCCTTTATAGGCAAAAGCGAATGAGACACGCTCCCGGCCCCATCTTCAAAATGAGCGTCAACGGAGCGTCAACGATTTTTGGTCTTGCATCTCAGGTAATCTACATGGCTCTTGATTGCAGACACCTATAAACGAGGAATTGGCCGCCATGATAGGCAGATAAGCAAGAGTTATTCGTGCGACAGCCTCCCAGCTAGTCACAACTCGTTTCATTTACAATGCCGCAACCAAGGGTCCATGAGCGTTTTAGCCTACAGAAACGGTCAAAACATCGTATACAGACAATAACGGCCACATCACACTTTGATTGCCCATGATGAAACGCCAAATATTGTTGACGCTCCGTTGACACTCATTTTCAAAATGGGGCCGGGAGCCTGCAGCTTGCTTTTTTGCCAATAAAGGCAGCAAGTGTGTCGATTATGGATAGCAATGACCAAATCACATTTTAATTACTTGACTTACAAGACCTAAAATCGTTGACGCTCTGTTGACGCTCAGTTTTAGAATTGGGCCGGAAGGGTGTCTCTCCTTTTCTTGACCATACAGGCAGCCAATACAACTCAAACAGTCAATGATATCCCAAAGTCAATATTATGCAATGAACAGTAGGATATCTGAATGTGACCATAAATAGAAAAACCCGAAATGCAGAACCGGACATCGGAACCGACGGGTCCAGCCAAACCCGGCAAAATCCACGGGTTGACGGGTACCCGTCCAGGTTTGGCCCACCAAGACTCTGTGGGTCGGGTTTCTGTACAGTTCTGGGACCGAACTGACCCGTTTTTGCGGGCCAAACCCGGACCGCTGGCGGGTTACCCGGACCCGTTGCTAACACTAGTTGCCAGTAAACTCTTTTAGTATTTCAGCATCATAATATATATCCTTTCAAGAGCTACATGCATACCACTTAAACACTTCTGTCAGTTATTGCTCTTTACCTGACCACAAGTCAGAGTGGTATATTTAATCACTCTTGTGAATACAACTGTATACTATCTGCCATACTACATGAACAAAAAGTTGGAAGAATGGATATAAGTGAGATTCGCCGAAAAATATCGTTGTAAACTGACTACAAAAGAGTTTAGATATATTGTAAGCCAGAAATTCAGAATAAATTATACTTAGTTTTGAATCTATTATATAAAGCTGTACTATTACAGTATTTCCCTCTTTGGATATTGACTGCTGAGGATATTAAAATCTATACTTATGTAGAATAGTAAAAGAAAGAAGGATAAACAAAGCAAATAAATGATAGTTCAACAAAGATACTTATACATGTGTGTAGATTATGCAAGGATATAATATAGCCTAGAGTATCCTGTGGGTGAATTTTGCAAACTGGACAAACTTCACGTGTAGTAAATATATCAATTTATGGCCAAATCATATGGTGATAAGATTTATACTCAACAAGTTTCCAACGTTGAATAGTAGGCAATATAAGTAAACAGAAATATACAAAAGAAAGTAATTAGAATCTTTCCATCCGCAACATTTCCAATACCAATCAACCAGCTCTCCAAACTGTAACCTCATGTATTTTAGCTTAAATATTAATATATTTCAATCTTGAGGTATTTCAGATTAATTGTGATAATCAATGTTCACAATTGAAAATATCTGTTTAACTGGAAATGTGATGGGAAATTCTACTCTGCAGGTAATTATTGGATTTGACATTTCTAGTTTGTTACTATCTTTGTAGGTGGTTAACCTACTGTATAATTTGTTGTACATGTCTTGATTCTCCTTACTAGATATATAAATTAGTCTGATCATAATCACAGTGAGCTGCTTTATTATTAGTAATTACCACCAGATCTTTAAATTTAAAATGAACTTTACTTTCAATTATCATCAGTTGAGCACTAATAGAGTTTGTTATTTGGATGTGGATAAATTTGAATATATAGTTAGAATCCAGCTGAAGATAGAATTTATTGGCATTGTAATTCTTACGTGAAATCATATGGTCTATCTCAGATAGACTGCCACAATCCTCCTGATGTGTAATTTAGGTCTATACTCTAGCTTTGATCGTTCAGTTTGCAACAGGTGGATACATCTGGAAAAAGGGTTTCTGTTACATGTAATCTACCATAGGCCATATGGCCTACAGTAATCTCCTGTAATACTGAGAACACCAAATCATACAAACTACCCCAGTGCCATTTCCTGTCACCCCCAATAATATACCTGTAATTTACTGATAGCACAATCAAAATATTACAGTAATTTAGCTGTAACACATGTATTATATACTGCAATTTGTGGATTATACTATATATTCATCACAATTACTCATTGATTTGCTACTCTGACATCTCCTTTTGCATCTTTAACATGGAGTCTTTCAACGCTGAGATGCTTGCTTGGACAACTCTGAGAATCGCACACTGCGACTCTCATAACTCTGACATGCTTGCTCCCCCACCTCTGACATGTTCGCTCCCACCACCCTGACCTGCTCACTTCCAGAACTGATATTCTTGATCTCTCAACTCTGACATAGTTACATTTAAAGCTCTGACATACTTGGTCTCAACGCTCAGATATGCTTACTCTCACCTCTCTGACAATATGGCTTCGCTGGTACCAGTTGAACTGGCTTTGGGTGTAGGGGTGAAAACGGCTTCACTGCAATTGTTGAAACTGATTTTACTGGGTGCAAGCTGGTACCGGTTCATCAGGTTTTGCTGGGATCAGAGAATCTGGGTTTGCTGTGAGCTGGCAAGAAGCTTTAGATCTAGCTTTGTTCCCACAACTCTGACATGCTTGGTCTCACCGCTCTGACATGCTCGCTGTTACCTCTCTAACAATCTGGCTTCGCTGGGAGAACGCTAGTAGGGGTAATACTGGCCTCGCTGGTAGCAGTGGATCTGGCTTTGGTGGGAGGAAGCTGGTAGTGGTGGATCTGACTTTGCTGGTAGCAGAGAATCTGGATCCGCTGTAAGCTGGCAAGAAGCTTTAGATTTCAGTATCTTCCCACAACTCTGACATGCCTGGTCTCACCACTCTGACATGCTCACTCTTACCTCTCTGACAATCTGGCTTCACTGGGAGCAAGCTGGTAGCGGTGAAACTGGCTTCACTTGTAGGGGTGGAACTGGCTTCGCTGGTAGCAGTGGATCTGGCTTCAATGGGAGCAAGCTGGTAGCAGTGGATCTGGCTTGGCTGGTAGCGGAGAATCTGGATTCGCTATGAGCTGGCAAGAAGCTTTGGATCAGCCTTCTCTCCCACAACTCTGACATGCTTGGTCTCACCGCTCTGACATGCTCACCCTATCCTCTCTGACACTCTGGCTTGGCTGGGAGCAAGCTGACAGTGGTGGATCTGCCTTCGCTGGTAGGGGTGAAACTGGCTTTGCTGGTAGCAGTGGATCTTGCTTTGCAGGTAGGGGTGAAATAGGCTTCACTGGAAGCAGTCGATCTGAACTCATTGAATGTACACTGGTATGGGTAGATGTGGCTTCACTGGTAGCAGAGAATCTGGATTTGCTATGAGCTGGCAAGAAGCTTTGAATTTAGCCATCGTGGGAGTGAGCTGGTAGGGGTGGATCCAACTTCACTGGTCAGGGTGTAACTGGATGTGCAGGATGCAGTGGACCAGGGCTCGCTGGTATAGAAGGACTGGGCTTTGCTGGAATTAGTAGATCTGGCGTCGAATGAAGTAGTGGATCTGGCTACCCATCTGGTAGTAGATCTGGCTTTACTGAGAGTTGGCAGTGATGCATTATATTCAGCTTATGGAGGAATAATCAGAAAGGAAAATACTCAATAGTGGTGATAGTGGTGATGGTGGTGGTGATGGTGGTGATGATAGCGATTTAACAAAAGGGGGTGACAAAAGGGAATATAGTTTGAGAAATAGTCTGCATTCTGTACAGGGTTATCACACATGGTGATATATGGTAACAGACCCACAACATTTAAAAAATGTTACAAATATACCATATGTTGCCATAATCTGGAGTAGATGACAGTAATTCAGTGATAATGGCAATAGAAAATCTCGGTTTTGATAGCATGGAAGCTTTTGCTGATGTCTATTACTCTCCTCCACCAAAGAATACTGTCTATATTATCTTAAGTCTAAGATAAAATAAGATTTTCTTGAAATGGCAGAGTAAGCATACTGGAATTCAAAGTAGTGAAATTGAACAAGAGATTTACTGACTACAACCCAATATCTGTCATCAGATACTGTATATATTCATATCACCCCTATCCTCTATATGGCTATTGAATATGACTGTACATAGTTCAAGAAGATTATATTGAGGTTACAATCTTCCTAGAATTAATAATATCTTTTGAAAACAATTCCATTTTTTACCAATATATTAATCTATTTTGCTTCAATTTTATTACTTCTGTACTGTCAAGTGGTACCAATTGAAATTAATACAATCGAGAATTTCTAGCATGATGAAATCGTTTCATAACTCCAAGGTGAGATGTATCTATGTGAAGCTCAACAGATTAAGAAATATGCCAGATATCCAGGCTATAGACCGATGGCATAATTAATAGTCATGAGACGACAACTGAGACAGAGTTTAGTAGCTTTTCAGTATTCTATTATAAGAGAAATAAGAACTAATACTAATCTGATACTTAATATAACAACTGATTATATTTTGTCCACTAATATCACCTAGTAACAACCAATTTCATTCCCTTAGAGAAAAACAAAATATTCTGGTTAGCAGTATATCTGATGCAGCAATGGAATTCTGCATACGAAGTGTGATAGTCTAGACTATGCAAGGTGATAAAGAAGATATCTTTAAGTTATGGAAGATATCTGGATTCAGGATTGTAATACAGCACAAGATTGAACAACTAACAAGTACATATCAACAAATGAGGTTGAACTGATCAGAGTGGGGAATGACTAAGAAGTCAGTAAAGTAGACCATGTAGTAAGAACAGTATTGGTAGTGTGGGTAACTGTGGAGGAAATTTAATTCGAAATATAAGATACTTATTGAAAAGCCATAGAACTTAGAGACCATTGATGACATTAGATGGATCTTTACAAATAGTGATAACAGTGGGTTTATGAAACAAAATCACTCAAAGAGTAGGCAATATTGATGACCCAAGTAACATCCAGTTGAGAGATTTGCTGAACTTTCAATGTATGGAAGATATACAGCAGCTGGGTAACTGTACTACTAGTATACACTGGCTGTTTGCAGTCTACTACTCTATAATTGAATAGCTGGAATTAATGATACTAGAAGACAGCAGCACTACTACTCCAATAATGAAAACATTTACAGTAATAATACTGTTAATTGAAAAATAGACCACCATATTCTATTTCAACTCAGTGAGTTAACTGGTCAGTAGAATGCATTAATGTACCCCTGTACCCTCTCGTATCAAGCTGGAAAAGACTGTTCAACAAGTTACAGTGATGTGTGGATTATACATGACATTCTATGAACTTCTTGAGGGTAAGCAGTACCTGTCCACCAGTACTGCTATAGGCTACATTGCTATCTTTGATGAAAAGTCGGGCAAGCTATTAAGTCAACTGTATTACATTTTACCAATAACCTCCCAACACTATTTGGAAGTGTGCAAGGCCAAGTTGCAATTACATGAAAATGTCTAATACTTTGAAATTCCATATTACAACTTTCAGGGTAATATCAATGAAGCAGCCATTTGGTAATCAGCTACAGGGGTGTAGCCCACATTCTAATAATCACATTGTCAGGGGAAATAGCCTAGGTGATTAAGATATTCATAATATACAGCCGAAGTGGTGCAAAGATGACCTGTTGTTACTATGAAGATAACTGACTCCCATGAAATTACGTGGCATGTGAGATCAGCCACATGAGTGATGGCAACAGAAGAGCTTACTGTCCAGGAATTGTGAACAATTCAAACAGAATGGATACAAAGTAAGCTGGAGGAGTACAATAATAGGAAAATAATACAGATATGGCAAATCACTGGAGATAATAGCCAGCAGTGTGGAAGCCAAATACTGTAGAGGTATGAAGATAATGACAGAATGAAGTATGCAGTATTAAAGAGATAATGACAGGAATGTATTGCACAGAAAGTCCACCACGGATAATTGTGAGAGTGTTTGTAAACAACATAGGGGATCTATGTATGCATTATCTGTGCAATGGGTTGTCAGCGAGAGGCTTCTTGTGCAATGGCACCATCATGTCAGATATCATAATTCGCTCCCAGAGTAGTCCTCACCATGTTTTTAGAGGCTCCAGATGCTAGCACCCTGATTATGTCAGAGCCTATTTGTTGCATATATGGTCTATCTTCCTGGTGAATGGCTTCAGTTGGGCTGATGCATAGTCTCTGTAAGATGATGGTGATTTCAGACTCAGCTAGAGATTCCAGAACTCCACTGGAGATGCCAGCTGAGTGCACATGCATGGATTCAAGACATACCAGACATACTGTATATATAAGATTGCACATGAACCTGTACTTGGGATTATAAGCTTCTAGCAATCAGTACATTAAAACAGGTTATGAGCAGAGTTATTACTACTATCTAAATTCTCACAATGTTTCCTACGATTACTTTCAATATTATCCACAGAGCTTCATGCACCCTAAATGTCGTGACTTTAGCAACAACCGCATAAACAGCACTAAAACTGATTACCACATTGTCATGATGTCAACCTCGATAACTTACTCCAAACCCAGCTTTCAAATGACCTGGTGGGGTGACATCGCTAAGTTCACTCACCACAACAATGACGAATGGAAAGTTGACATTGGACTCATTCTATTAGGCATGAGATGATACGGAATCGTCGCCGGAGATGATCGTCAACTGCAGTCACTTAATTCCCACCATGATACCAACGCTGATGATTGGAAGGCCAAAGAGGCCGAGGCTGCATCCATTATCTGACTTTCCTGTTTCCCCGAAAAACGACATATCAATACATGTATAAGTAATCCAAATGCATCAGCAAAAAACATTTCTGTCCGGGCGGAATGGCTCCGTCAGAGTGGACGCGCTCCGTCAGAGCCATGAGAGACACCGCGGTGACGGATTACTCCCCGCCTGGCCTCAATACCAGGCGTCGCGTCACATATCGCCCTCTGATTGCCGATTCAGTGTTTCTTCTTGCTTTATCGGTCTCCTATTCTAAAGCAACACTCTGGCGTTGTGGCCAACTGTGACCATATGTCGGAATGGGTTGATTGGGTACACGCTTGCGTCGGAATTGCAACGCAATGGGTGACGCGGCAAAAATCTCTCCTCGCGTTCCTTCTACATTAAGCTCGAGGAGCGTAGGAAGGTGAGAAGATATCAGAGTACCTGGCTGTGAGGATCCACGCAATTGCGTGGATCCCGGACAGAGCGAGTGAAACCAAAAGTTCGGAAAGATACAGTGTGAATTTTCATTGTATGATAAGAGGAGATGGAAATGAGATGATGTCTATCTACTCCGGTGTCTGCCGAATATATACCAACCGTCACTCTGTCCACCTCCGTTACCGCTGTATCTCCGTACATCTGCTGTCGCTCCTTGAAGATGTACTTGATCGAGGGTGTCTGAGATGCACTTGGAGACGGAGATCGAATGAACTCAGAGATGCATTTGGAGGCCGAGATCGAGTGGACTCAGAAGATGCACTTGGAGGCCGTGATTGATCGAGTTTGGAGATGAACTCTGACGCTGTGACCGAGCGAGTTTGGAGATGCACTTGCAGGCTATGATCGAGCGAGATTGGAGGAGTACTTGGAGGCGGTCAATTTGGAGGGAGGTGCGATGGCAGCTGAGACTCCATTCATTGGTTAAGGTGTAATTGGATGAGAAACTGGCTGGGAGCGGGAGACTGTCGATCTTGGGATGATGCTGTACTTGGTGTATGCTGTACTCTGTATTAACTCACGATTATGGCATGGAGAGATAGAGAGAGAGATGACTTAAATTTGTGCTCTTAGGTGATGGTAGAGTGGAGCACAAGAAAGTGAGAGATCGGGGGAAATCCTGATGAGAAACTGGGTTTTAGAGAATTTCGTGTGCGAGTCAATGCACCATCACCGATATGGCAGGTACGAGTCCCGATTCGGCGCGAACGAACTCCGATACGAGGTCTTCCCAACACCATCAGGCAAGTCGTACCCCTGATTTCTCATATCTGCTCGTATCCTCCATATCATTCTCATCTTCATCCCCCATCTCTCTCTTTCTCGTCCACAACTCAACCATCATCGCAGAACACAAAGTTGAGTCATCCCTCTTTATCTCTCCATGACATGATCATGAGTTGACACCGAGTACAGCATACACCGAGTACAGCATCCACCCAAGATTGTTTGTCTTCCCTTCATTCTCATGATTACGAGTTGACCCCTGAATGTTGCTTCAGCTTCCGGCATACCTCCCTACACAATCGACCGCCATCAGCCAGCTCTCCATGAGAGCTCAAAGGTAAAGTAACATTGTCACATTCCCACGGTTGCGAGTTAACTAACTGATGAATAGAGTCTCAGCACCGGGCGCGCCATCAATCGACTGCCTCCAAGTACACGTCAAATCTCACTTCATCACGGCCTCCAAGTGCATCTCCAAACTCACTCGATCACAGCCTCCAAGTGCATCTCCAAACTCGCTCAATCACAGCCACCAAGTGTATCTCCAAACTCGCTCGATTACGGCCTCCAAGTTCGCACGATCACGGCCTCCAAGAGCATCTCTGAGTTCACTCGATCCTCGCCCCCAAGGGCATCTCTGAGTTCACTCGATCTCGGCCTCCAAGTGCATATCTCAACTCGCTCAATCACGGCATCCAAGTACATCAATAATGAGCGATGGCGGGTGTACGGAGATTCAGGGGTAACGGAGGTGTAGATAGGTAGCTATATAGATACATAGATACAGAGATGAGAATGCAAACTGAATGCATAAGTTTTGAAAATCGTTGAACGATAAGTTGTAGCGATGATTTCCAGGTGCACCAGCAGCATTCCCAAAGAAGCGCCGGCTGGAGAAAGACATGAACATCACCAGGCGTTAAACATCGCCAGGCGTTGTGTAAACGGCTTCAGCATAACTGCAGCCACTGTGAAGAGTGTAACACATGTGTCGTTCTGATGGTGCTTATACGTCACCACACAGTAGAGGAGGTATGTGTGCAACGTGACCCGTCGCCTTGGCGACGGGTAGAGTGTAGTTCTCCATCAGAGGGTACGATGTTCCATCAGAGCCGTCAGAGCTGTCCGCAACAGCCGGGTGTTTCTGACGGAAATTAGGGTCGTTGCTGATGTGAGGTGTTGAACACACTTGAAACCAGTCTGGACGCTGCCAGAACCTATATTGGCAGACAGGATATTCTTCAACAGTTCCACGCCTGCCTACCTAAGGAGGACAAGCCACTCAATGCATACTTTACCATGCTTACTAACTACGGCATACAAATGAACCATACCGATGATGCAATCAATGATTGAGATTCCCGCACCGAAATATTCACCTCACCACCGTCTCAGTATGTGATGATATTATTGGTCCTAAAGCATAGAAGACTCTTACCTACACCCCAAGAAGCCATGCATGACCTCCTAGTAGAAGAACCTACAGCCAGCCTAACCCAAGAACTGGGAGATTCATCCATTGGGACCGCCCTTGTCTCCCCATGTGGTGGCTACTGTGGCCAGGGCTGAGGCTGAGGCTGTGGGCATTGTGGACATGGGGGACGTGGTGGACGCAGCAGACACTGTGTAAGCTGTGGAATCAGAGACCGCTATAAACGCAAGTGCACCTAATGCAAAATTGCTGGCCATAGTACACATGCATGGAAGAAGCCGGAAGTGCTCAGGAGGGAGGTAACAACAGACGAAACACTGAACGCATATGCTTCCAGTCTGGGCTCCCAGGCCATTTCAATGTTGATTGCATCTGCTACAAACGTATAAAGGAGTGGTGGAAAGTGACGAAAGCAACTGCTACAGCAGGCCTCACTACAACTGGAGACTGCGATCCCTCGTGTTTAACCGCATGTACTTTCATCGCCACCACTGTGGCAGCTCCGACTTGGGTCATTGATCATGGAGCATCACACCACACGTCCAATCACCACAGCAGCTGTTCCAATTCAAAAAGCTCTCACTTCCCATAGTATTTGAACTTGGAGACAACAATTCAGTCACTGCCTCGCATTACAGTTTGGTCGATGATATACAGGGTTATTAAGTTGAAGCCCTCCCGACTCGTACTTTTTGACCTTCGTTTCTATCAATCAACCAATTGGATCTGGGTGGGCAGACAACTGTACTACAGAACAGAAAATGCTCCACAACCTTGCCATCTGTCTACAACCTCACCGGAAAACTAATGAATGGCATATATATCATACTCCCCACAACCATACTGTTATTGACTACCGAGAACGGGACAAAGTGAAAGAGAGACATCTCGCTTCCAAGAGTTCTAATCGCGGAGCCTATAATCGAGCCGACAATTGAGCGCACAATTGAGCGTACTAGCAAGCCTACAATTGAGCCTTCAATTGAGCCTACAATTGAGCCTACAATTGAATCACCAAGAGTATATATCGCAGCCATAACTAAGTCGCTCCTAATCTCACAATCTCAGAATCAAGACTATGGCACCAACGACTAGCTGACATGAACCCTACCACCATGCAATCTCTTATTAGTGGATATACACTCGATGACTCTAGGTGCGCAATCTGCATCCTGGACCAGCACAACCAATCGTTCATTGAAGTGCCAGTCTAGCATACTATAAAGCCCATTGAACTTGTAGATCTGGATATGTGCAGTCCCATCTCTACCCCGACCATTGGAGGCAATCAATAGTATATACTATTCATTGACAACTACAGGAGGTACACATCCATATGGCTGCTCCCAAATCGGAATGCCGAGACCCGCGCCTCTATCTACCAGTCATTCCAGGCCCAAGTAGACTCAATTGGATATGAGATCTAGTGATTCTGGTGCCATCATGGACAGGGAGAGTACAACAATATGACCATCCAATAGGTTCTCGCAGCCTGCAGCATGACATATGAGCCATACCCACCATATGCTCAACATAAGATCAGTGATGCTGAACGCATGATCTGTACTTCCTTGCGGCCTGGCGAGTGGGTGAAATTGAATTCAAGAGTTGTCTGGCTCGATTTGGGATATCCAATGACAGTTGTATGAAGATATTACCTAGCCGTTAATCGAAATGGAGTTTGAATGGCAATAATGATGATTTTGTGGGAAACACAGGTGCGCAACCAGGAAAAGAGGAGTGCCAGAATGGGGAGAGTGCTGGATGGACAAGGGTAGTCCAGAAAGTGATGAAAAAGTGCGGAATGAAATAAAGGGCAGGAATTCAGGCGAAGGAGTGCCAATGGGGATTGAGCCGCACCTATCCTGTGGCGCAGCGCCCATTCACACTGAGCAGCGCCCATTCAAGCTGAGCAGCGCGGAACTTGTATAAAGAGTCTGGCGCAAAATAGAGGCTCTCCTGTTCAAGGTTGAGGTGCGCCAACAGGATTGGGGTGTGATAGATGACAAGGGGGTATGCAGCGTGGAATGAAATATTGAACTGCCAAACCAAGCTGAGAAGTGCTGATGTGGATTGAGGAGTGCCTAATATAGCAGAGGAGCACCATTGAGGGTATGAAGCGGCCCACAATGTGTAATTGATAAGAGCGGTGGCATCTCCAGTAATAAAATCTGTCACTGTTGAAGGGCAAAATGTATCTCAATATTCATCTTGGGAAAACATAACCAGATCCTTGATTCCAGTGGCATATTCAGACAGTGTACAATGAATAGCTGCAGTGGTGAGCGCTAAAGTGTGTGGGGTGAGTTGCTGGAAGAACTGAGAAGTTGTAAGCTGGCACCGCAGGCAGTTGGTGGTGACGTAAAATTGATTGTAAATTAGATCAAGCACTTACATTTGTGTGAACCATGATTTCATATCATCCACAACATGTGAAAGATAGGCATTATCAACCAGGAGTTCCGTAACCAGGATTGGAAGCTCAGTCGCTGAGGCTTAATCCAAATGGTAATTAAAGACATCTGTTCGATGAACTTCATCTCCCAATTGCCCTCGAGTAGTACGAATCTTCAGTTTTAACTATGTACATTTTGGGGTTTAGTCAATGTTATAAATCCAATAGAGGAGCATTAAGGAGAATAACAATGTACTTGTAGCTTCTTGTGTTTGAGGATCAATTTTAAGAGATGGACCACCAGGCAACTGCCCCCGGGATGGTGTACCTGCAGGAGCACATACTAATGTACACTGACAATCTTGAGCTTGAATGGCAAATATCAAACCTTTGTCAATTGTCGACTACCTCACCTTGGAAATGATTGGGGAATGAATCTGTGTGAACACGATTGCCTGCATGAACCTATTCACTACCTCACATGTTGCCTTCTGGTGCTGAGGAACATTTCCATCTCCACTAGTCTTTGGTTGAGGAACATTCAGTTCTTCACTAACCTTGGAAACCGGGAGTGCCTGGGCGGGTACATGGTTACTATCACATAATCTGATGATGGTTGACTTGTGCCGTTTGAGCAAACGAGGTGCCATGGCCCTGGCTGGATTTTGCAAATTTGGAAGTAGTGTGCATGCAATGACAGTATTAGCATGGCTATGTTTCATTGGCAGTGGAACCCTGAGAGGTCTTGGTCTCATATCGCAGCGTGCTTCGCCTAGATGTGCAACCTGTTGTTGATGATCCTAATTGTCTTCTTCGATATGGAAAGGCAAGGTGGACTCTATAGGGTTTTTACTATCGTCATCGCTGCTCTCATGATCAGTGTCTTCATAATCCTGCGTCATCAGAATTACAGTGCACACATGAGCCATCTATAACACAATACTCGAAGGTGGGGTTGGAAGTTCAAATATTTGATCTGTGATAACGATTGGCTTTCTTCTGGAATGCGACTGCTCGCTCCAGGTGTGCTTCTTCATTCTTCTTTGGATAGTCATTCCTTACCTGGCTGGCCGTAGGTTGCATTTGATGAAGTTGGGGAATATAGAGACAAATATATATGGGTAAGTATGATATGAAGTGTTATTGAATAACTTGAAAATAGTGATTTGAAGTACAAGACTCTGTGGAGGTGGATGGAATTCGAGGGTGGTCTGGAACAGAGTCCGAATGACTGTTCAGCAGTTCATATTGACACCATGAATGCTAATGCATTCTCATGCCCCCTTTTCTGAATGTTTGCACTCTCATATCCAAGTACGCTATTGATGCAAGAATGTACCTAGTGTTGAACCAGATGTACCTGAAGAACATGTGACATTAGCATGGTTATTATCACTAACTAACTCTCAGGGTCAGCCATATGGAATACTGAGACATGGAATGATCCTGATTGCCCCTGTGTATGACTCCGGCAAAGAGAGTCAGTATGCATCTTGTTCGAATAAATGAGAGGTAACCGTGTGGCACAGAAATGTTGGCATATGGAAAATCTGCAAAACGTGGACTGAGTTCGGGGACCTTGGTGAGTGGACACACTTCAAATTACAAGGCTTCAAACTGAGCTTGTTGTTGCTAACAGTGTATGAATATGAATCTCCGAATGCAGTATATTGTCAGAAGGACAATCGATTTTCATCATGATCTGTTGTTTTAGGATTCTGCAGCCAAGTTAGCAGTCGATTAGGCAATATCATGTAAAGAACTCAACTTTCAGCTCTCTGTCCCTGCTGAATTCACAATAAGCATTGCAGTTCAGTGTAAAAGGGGGAGAATTTGGGTATGCAAAGGACATTTTCAACAAAGAGAAAGAATGGTAATGAAAGATGCAACATAGAGAAAGAACAGTAAGGAGAGATTCAACATAGAGAATGGACAGTAAGATTGGAAAATGAAGATTCAGGGGTAATCTAATTGGTTCCAGTTTTCATTAATGCCATGATTACTAGCAAATGCAACATAAATTGTCAATCACTTGAATATGTTGCATACAATATCAACTAAACAGCAAATCATTTAATCACAAACTCCTCATCATGAGTTCCAATGCTACTGTGTTGACTTAGTACAAAAGTTGGGGTTCAAAGCAGTGTATAGATGATATGAATGGGTAATGAGGCTTCATCAGATAGCAGGAAGACAAATGATCAGCATGCAGTTCCAGCGAATTGAGATGCAGTGAGCATTGAAGTGATGTGCAGTATTCAATCCAATGGGTGGGATTGCAGGCTCGCCTTGCATTGACTGTTTCATGTACTCACAGGCACTGCCTTTTCTTTCCTTGAGCTTTGATGAGGAATTGTGCTCCATGTCCTCTCACGATTGGAAGTTGGTGGACATCAGATATGGTCTGTTTATGATTCGTCACGAACTTGAACCTATCTAGATATGCGGTATCCAGGAGCTGCTGCTCAACGATTGAGATCCTGAACAAAGAATGCCATTTAGATTCTATCTCTTCAACCTCTCAGGATGTGTTCAAAATTTGTTTACATAGTCTATATTCAGATACAGCTTTATGGTGGCCCAAACATTCAAGGTAATTTGAATGCAGTTAGGTCTGCATTAGAAGCATCATATATGTAAGCGACTGTGAGGAAGTGCAGAATACAGGGTGAGTGGCAGTTGTCCGTCATCTGCATAGTCACTGAGCAGAGACTGTCATTTGAGATTCTCTTTCTCAAACTGCAGCTCAAATATGGAGCCCAAAAGACTGAAGCTATTTTAGCGATCTTGGCAATGGAGGTCTGAACATCCTTCTTAGCCAATATCCAGGTAAGTGTGATTACTTATAGCCCAAGGTGGTGCATTTAAGGTAAGTGTGCAGTGGACAACTGCCTCCAAAGGATGAGTTGACATGGAGCATGACAGATATGGCATTGTCAAGTCGGCCTTCACATAACGATGAGGTATAGTTACAGATAATTGCCGGGGCCATGCGGGATGAGCTGCCTACACCTCTAATTATACTGTCTGAAAGATTACACGCTGTGTGTGCTGGCAGACACAAATTGAAAAGCATGCAGAAAGGAAGAAAATATGCTTGCGATGAAGCAGAATGAATTGTTGAAGGGAATTATGATGTGGATATACAACCGCCCCGAGGTGTGCCTGGACTGGATTCACAGCTTCACAATGACTGGCTGCTTGTCAAAATTGGCATCATGAATAGAATATGCGTATGGTGTCAAATATAGGAGTATCATATTCTCCTAGATAGTGCATCTGACATGTACCTGAAGTTCAACCATCAGCGAAGAAATACTCAGCAGGAAATTATTTGGTTGAGGTTGGAAGATTCGTGCTGTGACTTATGTTATGACACACAAACTCAATATCTTCTCAGTGGTATTTATACCCCAGGTTGATTGGATAATGCTGTGCTTAACCTGTCAAAATAAGAGTCGAGAGGTTGTGGGGATTCTCCAGTGCAATGTACTGTGATTCTTTCAATATTTTTGATCAATTTATGGAATATCCCAAATCATTTTGTGACACTAGGTTCCGGTGCGCCTGAATTCAACGAAATACATACAATTTGAATTAATCTGGAAGGTCTAGGCACAACTGAATTATGCAATGACAAATAATTCAAATCCAGTCAATTCCACCTCGACCATCAATGATAATGATGTGGAGCACCTGCAGCTTCAAACACTGTTCTCACTTTGACTAATATCTGGCACTGCAGAATTTGAGTTGGTCAATGATCTCATGAACAGAAAACCTATCTACTATCGTTGATTGAAGCAGTGCACCTGCGTTTCATTACAGATATGATCATCCAAAGTAACACAATGTTTTGGTTGACCAAATGTGAGTTTACCATTGACTTTGTCTCATATTCAGCACTATTATCAACTAACAAGAAATGGAATCGAACTCTAAACCGCAATACCGCTTAACTCCGTACAAGTTCGTTTGTCATGGAATACTGTACATCACATGGAGAGATTGTGCTGGTCGAACGTTTAAACTAGTATACCTTGATTTCACAGTCCTGATGATTATCGTTCCTCCTCGCCATCCGATGGCACCATGACTGCATGCTTAGGTAGCAATATTGTATGAGCCTTACAACACTCCAGCTTGCGGTATATCATCGATGTGGGGACGGTTGGTCAGCTCCTCAGGCTGTGTAGGACTCACATTTGCGCAACTCCAGAGAGCTGGTGGAGGTCACTCGCTTGGATATCATACCCACTTTGTCCTGTGTTCAATAGTAATGTTTGTGGAACTCTGTTATGCCCCAGCCGGATAACCAGTGCCAATGCCTGCCACTTGTCATTCGATAACAAGAATTTCTGAGTTATTACCACATCGCTTGCTGCTGTATGATATAGGCCAGTCCCACCCAGTTTGGGTGTAGTTATGAACACTGTGGGATTTGGTGAATCTTGGAGTTTGAGCTTCATTTCTGTGCACTCATTGTTGCTCATTTCCACATACATGTAGAAAATGTCCAAATGATCTGCAGAAAACATTTTCAGCCACCACTTCAGATGACGGACTTGGCCAGGCCATGGACAAAATAGCACAGCCTTTTGAGAAGGAGTTCCACAAGGAAAGGAATTTTCATTGCATTCAGGTTTGTGCAGGATGCTAATCAGATGCTTCATCTGAGTCATGTTTTGGATACTCCACTGGTGCATTGACCGGCAATGGCAGAAATGTATCTCTCAGCCATTGGAAAATTGAACATTCCACCCAACTATTGAGTGACCATGAATCGCAAAATTGTCCAGAAATCTCATCATGATCATCTGTATCTCCAAATACTCTTGAGCATCATGCCAGCCGCCATCTATTAACCCTCCATACTCCTGAAGAACCTCTCAAAGTGGATCTTTCCACAAGGGACTTCAGTTTTGGGTGCTCTTCCCCAGTCCATGGCAGAACAACCAGATGAGCATTCTTGGTTGGAATCCGGACTGGTGGTTTCCCATTTGCAGTGTTCAAATCTCACCACCTGCGGGCTGTCCAGGGCTTTGCAATGCTGATCATCTCGTGCACCACATCCTTGTGACCTTTGTTGTTTTCAATCTGGATGGCATGCATCACACTCCTCGCTGCAGAACACAGTGCTTCTGCTCTGTGGTTTTCCATCACTGTATTATCCTCTGGATCTTCCGCTGCACCGGAAAACAGCTACATCATCTGACTACAAAAATCAGCAGCTGAATGGAATCCCGCTGTTGCTGTAACCTGAAGCTTGAATCCATTCTAGCATTCATTGCAATTTGCCAGCACACACTGTTTTTGGTCTTGTACTGATGAGACACATCAAAAATCCCACAACTGCACAAACAGCATGCGAGTTGGCCGTTGCTTGATGGTTTCGCTCTGGATGTCAGGGTATCATATGAGACACGGTGGATATTCTATCGGTTTTCTGGCTTGTCAAGACTGGTGTTCCAATCCATGTTGGTGACATTCCCATTTTCTGTGTGCAACAAGTTCATAATATTCAAATGGGTCCCATATGTCATATCGTCGATGACACTCTTGAATGTCTCTGCCACTCCAGGCATTGTGACCACCATGATTCATACAAGGGCTAAAGTATGTGCTGGATCCCCCACAGCTGGAGTTGTCTGGATCTCTCAAAGGTGGAGAAGCACTGAATTTGGTTTCAGCAATGGATCCCATTCTCGTTCTTCACCAATAATCCTAGGATAGTCATTCTGAGCCACATTCACCCACTCTTCAATGGTATTCCCCCATATAATTGACAGCGGTAACCCCATAACAACCATCTCTGTCAGCTATTTGCATATCATAGCCACTGCCACAGAAGTAAATGTCTTCCCAAGTCCCATTCATCTTCTACCAGTGCTTCTGGCATATCTGCATCCCAAACCTATATCCTTACAATGAACCATATTGCCCAAAATCTGGTGTGCCAGAAACTTGGTTCTAGGTAGGCTTCAAATTGAATGCTTGTTGCTAGGAACACAGTCATGATTCGATTGGCGAATTGGAGGTGCATTTAGCTGGATGATCGTTATGTCGAGATACTTGTATTGTCATTTGTTGTTGTGTGCATTGAGATCAGAGCTCAATACTGATCTGGTATTATCTGGGTCGAGGACCTCCTCACAATCAACTTGCTCCTGAACCTCCCTTGCACCTTTGTGTGATTTGTTTTCATCCTTAATGATCTCTTTTGGTTGCTCCAAGGTAAGCAGTGCAGATGGAGGCACCCTCTGGTGCCTCCAAATTCACTGTGATGTTGGTTATTGTACAAACAAGCATTTGTACCCAATCAATACGTGGAATGTAATCAATTCTATTCACTCAATCAGAACTTACATTCATACTACTACCAATTGCTTTCCACCCACTCTCCTCATCCTCCACTCAGTGATTTTTATCAAATCCCTCCAAAGTCTCAGTATACTGATTTGCAGTGGGCATATCTAACCATATCAAGGCTAGCGGGGATTACTTTGGCCAGTCTAATAACATGCTCCACCATATTCTTCGCTGGAGCTGCCTTCATTTCACCAAAATGTTCCATCAAATTGTGTCCGAGTTTCAACCTGAAGGCATTAACAAGCGATCTGTTGTATGAAATCTGATTATATACTGGGTCATCCATCATTTGCCTGGATGAGTGCAATCCCATATACTCTTCATCCAATTACTCCTGTTGGAAGGTGCATTTGTATACTGCTATCAGATAGTATGGTTCTTTTGGGTCACAATTGTTTTTGATCAAATTAATCAGCTCCTCCCAGTACCTCATATCTGTGTACAAGGCTTGGAGTTGCTTGCCAGATGTCTGGTGATTGTCGCTGTTCAGCACATGATGAATCACAACTGTGCAAGTTGTATTTGGCAAATTTGCAAGGTTACCTAATGCATTTTTGCCCGGGCAGTCTCCAAAATCCATCACCGGTCCTGTGTTGCCTCACATTCCCTTGTTCCTCACCTCCCAACCCACACTTGAACATATCTTCAAGCACAGCTCAATCCACGATCGCCAAATCCACTTTACATTATCAATATTTTTCAATGGGGCCCAGAAATCACCAGTCACCAGAAAAGCTGCAACCGACTTCTTCCCATGTAGGTGTCCATTTTGGGAGCGTTCAAAATGGTTAAGCCTGAAAATCAGGCACCGATGCTGTTCTTGCAGAAACCCAGCCTCCCACACTTTCTTCGACTCATTCAATAAACCAAAGTTGGGCTGCCCCATCCTGTTGGCAAAAGTCTTCAAGGAGAATTTGTTGTACCATGTCCGCTGTGCAGAATCTCTCTATTGACCTAAACACACTGACTCTCCATGCCTAATTGACACGTACAAATGACCTACAGTACATGTGGTTCCACCATGTACAACCCTATAACATCCCATGTGATAACCACACTCAAATCCGTCCTCACACTTCTCCAGGGTGGTATCACAACTATACAACTATTCCCCAAAGAGAGCAATGATTGTGCCTTGGGTGAAGCTCCTCCCAAACATTCAACAGTCCATAGAGCTTCTCCGAAACAATTATCCTCTCACTCCATGTCTCTCACTCTGGCTGCTCCGTCACCAAGAGCTTTCACTACAAGCGATCATTGGCTGGAGTTGGTGCTGTGTGCTGTCTGCTCTCTCTTGACCGATGCAGATTTCCTGCAACTTCATATCCAGCCGGAATGACTCTCCAATGTGGTGTGCCATGCCCACAACACATCCCCAACGATGACCTCAACTGCAACCTCAACATCAACGTCAACCTTGAGCACTGTCTGCGAGCGATTTATTCTATATCTTGATCCCAGCCGCATTGACAGGCATGATCCACAACCCCCATCCATGGTCCGTGATTGTGACTGTCAGTTGAATGCTCCCTTGGCATGCAAGAAGTTTCTCACAACAACCTTATGTTTTCGGCCTCCTGGCAACTGAAGTCTCAGCTGAACATCTCCATGCCCCATAGCCTTGCCCGCTTTCGTACTGGCAAAGTCACAAATCTCTTGTCCATCCCATTTAGTATACTCCATATATGGTTCACATATTTGTCGATCTCCGTGAATGTGAGAAGTGGTGGCGCAATCCAAATTCCATCTCTCCTTCCAAGTACACTCTCCATTTGTAACTATCATCCAATTTCTCCCAATTCATGTTGTTGTTGTGGTTGTTACTGCCAATCCCGCTGTCTGTCTCAATGCTGCGCTCTCCACTACCCCAGTGCTTGGACAGTACCGTGCAATGTGCCCCGCCTGAGGGCATCTGGAGCATTCTTGAGTATCCGTCCAATCCATATGGTGATGCTGCTTCTCATCCTCTGAACTATTACACCCACTCTGACAGTCACTATCACGTGTCTTGCAAGATTTCCGAGACTTCTTTCGTCTATCAATCTTCGTCTGCAGCTTTGGGAATGTCGCTGCCACCTCCTAATTGTCTTCCTGTTGTAATCACCCTGTGTTGGCTTTCATCTCCATAACAATCTCCTCTGGTCTGTCGGCCAGGGTGTTGATCCTGTCATACATAAACTGGCTGAACAGTCTCCAATGATCATCTTTAGAAATACGTAGTGTTAGCCAGGGTTCCAAATTCCCGGTTCGGGTCCGGTTCTGGTTCTGCCTGAAACTGGACGGTTGCAACGGATCTTGCCACATAAAAAACCTAGACAGTTGGACATGGGCCGTTTTTACCACCGAAAACCCGGTATTTCAAGTTTGCAAATTTGGCTCATATTCAGTATTTGAGTTCTGATTGTATCGTGACATGATTAATATGCAGATTGTGCAGGTGTATCCGCTTTTTCACCTCCCGCTCCCAGATTTGCGATTGGACCAAAATTCATTGACTTGCAATCGAACACCCACAAATATCGCGCACAGAATGGAGTTTCTCCATTACGATTCAGTTAATATTGGTCTGATTGCAAATCTGAACTCCTGAGGTGGAAGAGCTGCTAATACTGCACAATCTACGTATTGGTCATGTCACAATACGATCAGAACTCAGATGCTTAATTGGAGTCATAGTTGCAGGAAGAGTTGAATGGAACCACAGTCCGGTTTCAACCCAGCCATAACACCGTGGGTTTATGTCCAGTCCAGGTAACAACCCGGTCCTATATACCCGGTTCAGGTCGCTTGGGTTATCCTTCGCAGGACTGGGGCGTTTGGTTCTGTTTCAACATGGACCGAAGTCGGGTTACCACGTATCGTTGCCAACACCAGGTATACCCTGCATCAGGTAGTAGCTGTGCACACTCTTGGGTATCATACTGGGTGAACTGTCCCCATGGGGGTTGAAGTAATTCACATACCCCTCAATCTTCGATGTGTATTCCTGCACATTCTCACTATTGCTCAACTCCACAGCTGACACTTCATCAAGTGATGCCAAATCATTCAGCTTCACCTTCAACTCGTTGTCCTGCTTCAGCTGATCCCACAGTGTCTGTGCATCTTTCTGACAACCATACTGCTGCTGCAGAGACAACTCCATTGCAAGGAGAATGGTTGACCGTGCAATTCCAGGCTGCTTCTTCGATGCTTCAAACTCTGTCGCATCCTTCGAGTCTGCTTATTCCTCTCTACCATCGACACTGCCAAGTACGTGGTACTGTTCCAATAGTATTTCGATTTCCAAACTCCAGTGCTTGTAGTCTGTACTATCAAATGTGTTGATCGAGATCGCTGTCAATTCGGCCATGTTTTCGTCTCTATACCAGTCGAGTCTGTCTGTACTCCGCTGGGACTGTTCTGATGATGCCATAAGTCTGAGTCAAGTTAGTCAAATCAGGGAACTGTCCAGGCTCATAATGTGTTGGACTGTGTCTGCTGTACTGCATCACTCTATTGACCAAAACTCACTGACTCTCTAAGAATAATTGACATGTACACAAGAACTAAAGCACATGCGGCTCCACCACTCACAACCCTGAACCAACCCACTTCAAAACTGCACTCAAATCCATTCCCCCAGAATTCAGTTTGCTTTGGGCTCATTGGGGCTTTACCATCAGCACTGCCCATCGCTGATGAATCGTCACTCACATCATCTGCATCATATGAGTCCAAGGAAAGCTCTCATACTGCATCCAAATCTAAAAATGCTGAAACATTTGATCTCAGTGGTTCTGTAGCTGGGGGGAATCTTTTCATCATGAGGCTTATTGGGGGTCTCCCCAGTGCACCAGAAAGTTGTACCTGTTTAGTTGGGAGAGAAGATGTCAGCCAAATGACTGGAGTGTTTCTGAGCGGTTCTGCAGACACTCAAGGTGTACCTGCAGATGATGGCCCTTGTCCTGGGAATTGCTAAGGGGGGAATATTTGAGGTCCACCATAACCTCCTTGGGGGTAATCATATGTATATCACAGTGGCCAATAACTTGGATATTCTTGGGTTGTACCCGCGATTCATGGTGAGCTTGGAGTCATGTTGAATACAGCAGGGTAGTGAAATTGGAGAGTACAAGGAAATTGTGGCTGCAAAGAAGGGTAACTATACCCAGGTGGTGGCTGAAACTGAGTTGTGAATTACCCCAATCACATGTCTTTGATTGGTGCATTTGCAGCATTATTATCTGATGATCCCAAACTGTCATCTGGGCGTGGTTGTAAGCCAAACAGCGCACCTGTTGGAGCCATATTGGTTGCCTTCAGCAGAGATCCATACTTAGACATTGTATCTGGACAGAAAATGTTGGTAAACAAATGATGGTGGTAAAGAAATATCGATTTGCGATTTAGAATATCCCAGAGTATAGTTGAGTATATCTCAGGTAGCAGTAACCATCAGCGGAATTGAAGATTGCTTGGACATATTATGTGTTACAAACTGTGGTGTTTCACTGAACCTTTGATCCGTGAAACCCAGTGGAGAAAAAGACACCAAAATTACACACATCCTGCCTATCTGTGTTATATGCTCAAATTTGTATACTAGGATCTTGGATTGAAGCTCACCTTTGTTTAGTTCATATCTGTAAAAGGTCATAGATGGGATATGTTATAAGATTCTGCAGAAATCCAATAAGAACAATATCAAGTTTCAATATTAGCATGACTAGGAATTGTACACCAAAAATGTACATGTATTACCTGCAACATCATCACACACACCTTCGACAACCACACTCAATGCCTGGTTTGGCCAAGCTTTCCGCTCTTTGAGGGGGGGGGGGGAGTGTGGATTTACTTTGGCTTCACTCCATACCTTTTGCCTGTGTCCGCTTGCTTTTCAAACTGTATCTCGTGGTTTTAAAGCTCTCTTTAACACTCAGCATCAACATCAACCAGTAGTGTACCCAGCAACTGGCCATTCGACTGTTCTACGCCAGTTGTCGAAGCGTACGACATGCCTGTAGATATGCCAGTATGTGAGATCGGGAAAGACCTATCAGCGCACTATCAGTGAAGTTCCGTCAAGTGGCTGCGTAAAAAACACCGTGAAAATTCAGTGCTGCAATACATGCTGCATACAAGCTGTTCGAACCAACTACAATGGACAAGACCTGATTCTCGGGCACCGCGAGGACGAACTACATGAGTGTCCATATGATTAGTGTTAGCAACGGGTCCGGGTAACCCGCCAACGGTCCGGGTTTGGACCGGAAAAACGGTTCGGTTCGGTTCCAGACCCGTTCAAAAACCCGACCCGGAGTTTCTTGGCGGGCCAAACCTGTACCCGTACCCGTCAACCCGCGGGTTGTGCCGGGTTGGGCTAGACCCGTCGGTTCCAGTCTCCGGTTCTCCTTTTCGGGTTTTTCTATTTATGGCCGCAATCATATATGTTACTGTTATGTGCAAAATATTAACTTTGGTACATCATTCTCTTTATTGGTTTCATTGGCAGCCTTTATACTCAAAACAAGAAGAGACATGCTCCCTGCTACATCCTGAAGTTGAGTGTGATCAAGTGTTCATCTTCCATCATTTGTAAGATTCGAGGTCCAGAATAGCCATATTGATTGCTAAGGTTGTCTTTCAGCCGGAATTTGATCAGTTTGCACATGCGACTGCGCCAACAACATTTGGAGAGCTGTTGGAGATACATGATAGTGTCAGCGGAAAATCGCAATGCCGCGAGGAACCTCCCGGGATAGA
>Ga0307515_10005878_pt1 | contig 24753 bp, 9 predicted proteins | sample 17_EM_MG_FD_194513 | JGI IMG/M metagenome (GOLD analysis project Ga0307515, IMG submission 194513) | Populus trichocarpa ectomycorrhiza microbial communities from riparian zone in the Pacific Northwest, United States - 17_EM | ecosystem: Host-associated > Plants > Roots > Unclassified | place... | reverse complement strand
AAAACACAATATTTAATATCGAGATGCAATTTTTGAGTATTTTTATCGATGTACAATGAGATAAGCATTGACAGGGATCATGAAAAAGAATGGTTACCCTAAAATTTTAGTTATCTTTGGTGGTTTCTTTGATAAATAAAATATTATTTTAAAAATAAAAAGTTGAATTCTTAAAAGTAAATTTTTGGCTTTCAAAAGGAGAGCATCTTGCCTTGTGCTATGTTGAGCTTAGTTTGTTGCACGATTCAGTGTTCTATAAATATGGTGTATAAATAGGTTGTTCATTTTTCTTTTTTTTTTAGATCGACACCATCTAACATAAAACAAGTTGCTTTTGATCAGAAATGACTTTTGAATGCTTATAATATAGGCCATGGTTTATGGTTATGAAATAAAATATATATAAGGCTTAAATGGTGTTTAAGGATTCAAAGACATAAGATCATTGATTCTATATGAAGATATTTTTAGGCTTGTCGCCTTGAATTTGTCATCTTAATGATTGATCTCATTCCAATCTTAATTCTCCTAATTGTATATGCTGCTTTTTCTTTACCTTTTATCTTCAAGTTTGGACTTTGCATCATTATGAGGGACACTTTACATAGCTATTTATCTTTTTTTTTTCATCATCATTTTTCATTTTCTTTTCATTTGATCATTTGAATTTTTTACTTGATTATTTGTTGGCTCCCTTGTGTAACATTCTTGTCCTTTTAACATTTCTCTTATCTCTTTCAATTCGGAGAATGTCATCAATTGTCTTTCAAAACATACCCTCAATGTGAAGGGTGATCCTAGTCATGGTTATATTTCAAGAAATATTCAAAGATCAAAGGAGAAAACAAGGGCTTTATTTTTACTTGTGAATAACATATCAAAGATGATATTTTTTAATCTCAAACCCAAACTTGCCTTTGTATACAAATGCTAGCCTTGCTTGATCGATTTGAAGAACTTTAAGGTCAAACATATATAAGAATACAAGTGCACACTATTACCATGTAGCCATATCAATTGATTTTGTTTGGAAACATCTTTTATCATTCACTTATTTGTTTTTCTTTCTTTTCAACAAGATCTTCCTTTTTAAGGTTTGTTGGAATGACAAGGGTCTTAATGGCCTAAATAAAGGTAAGATCGAGGTTTACCAGGACATAATCACTTTTAAAGCTCCAAATAGGGATATTTCAAGTATAAAAAAGGTTGGTTTACCTCTTAGCATCATGACACACTTTGGAGTTTGTTGAAATTTTTAGGTAAATTTGTCATTATACTTATCCAATCATGGACAAAAATAAAATGCCAAATATAACTTTTACAAAAAAATATCTCTTGATTTTAAATAATAATAAGAAGAAAAATGCATACTTTATTTAAAGATGTAATGCAGTCCCAAAACACATGTATAACATGTTTAAAAAATACATGGTTAAAAATGGCAAAGTTCGATAAAACAAAAGAGTGGACAATGTAACATTTCTTCTATTTTCATATTAGCTTCTCCCAACCAAAACATTTATGTCTTGACATCTTGAATTTTTGCAAACCTTTTAGGAGCTTTATGAAGATTGCCAGCATGGAGACTAGCAGTTTACACGAACTTTGTCAACATTGAATGTAGTTCTTGCATGGATGATGCAAGTGATATTACCAAAAGGTTTGAATGTTTAAATAACCTCTTTTAATTCTCAAACAATAGACTAGTGATTGGCTTGACCTTGAATTAGAGATACTTCCATATTGGTTTCTCTCCTAGCATTTGTTATAGCAATCACATCCTTTGATAATAAAGATTCAAGTAGGAGAAGAATTGCATTTTCCTTAGACAGATCTTCATTGAGAAAATAATGTAGTATAACTGCCTCCTTTCCCAACAAATAAACTCCATATAGATTGTCGCACGTCACCCGTGCGACGTCTGATTGGTGATTTTTCATTCGTTGATTGATTTGTTCTTAGGAGTTGCCACCTAGTATTTAATTGAGGGTTACTAAGAAACCCGAGTGTACTGGTCTTGTCAGAAATTCACGGGTAAGGAACTGGTTGTGGTTAGGAAAGGTATTAGCACCCCTAACGTACCCTACCTGAAGTAAGTTGTTTCATGACTTTGATGTGTTAAAAAAGTTTTAAAAATTTTGTTTTTTCATCGGATATTAGAAATACGATTTACGTGTAAGTTCATAATTCTTAACCGTGAGCAAATCAAAATATTAAATTCTTCTTTATTCTTTGTAATTTTATCATAAAAATAAAACATACATAAAAAAAAAATACAAACAACACATTCTCTTTCACTATATTTTTCTTTTTTTTTTCTTGATTTATTTTACATCCACACTACAAATTATAAAAATTCAAAACTAAGCAAAAATTACATTAAACAATTTAAAATTTACAAAATAGCCCCTAAAAGATCCAAGAATTATAGAGTAAGACTTCTTGAACTGCAGGAACAGTGGCGGCGCGTGGGTTCATGCGCGGCCGCGAGAAAAGCCAGAAAATGGGTGGGTCTGGCTCAGCTTCTTCTCCCTTTCCCTTCCCTGCCGGTGGTGACACCCACCGTCACCTGCAAAAGAAGAAAAAAACACAGGTAGATCTGTTCAAAACCTTCTGTTCTCTTTTCCTCCCGGTTCGTTTTTCTTCTGCCGATGGCAAATCTAGCGGTGGCGGTCTTCTGTGGCCGCTGCTGAGTTGTTGTTGACGGGCGGATCTGCGATGTGCAGAGGGCGACGATGAATCTGTGGCCAGTTATAGACGAAGCTGCTGTGGCTGACGGTGTGGACGACGCTGATGGCTCTGTGGGCGTGCTGCTGAATGGTCTTCACTCCTGTTGGTGGCAGCGGTGGTTGGCCTTGCTACTATTATCTGGCTGCCTCTGGAAGGCTGGTCGATGGAGACGGGGGAAACAGTTCTGTGGTGTGCTGGTGTCGTGGGGAATGGTTGGTGATGGAAGGGAACATCTGAGATGGAGAGTGAGGAGCTGTCTTGCGGCCTACTAGGAAAAGGAAATGAGGGGGAAGGCGACTGATTTGGCCAAGGAAAGGGGAGGCAGCTCTGGTTTGCTTTGGCAGAGAAGACCAGAGGATGAGGGAGGCTGATGGGTCGGCTGAGAGAGGAGAGGAACGATGGAGAGGCTGGGAGAGGGAAGGTCTGGTGAGGGGCTGTCTTGGCTGAGAAGGGAGGCTCCTTCGGCTGGCAGGGGAAGAAAAGCCTTTGGCTGGCGAAAAAAGGAGCAGGGGCGGCTGGAAGAGAGACGGTGAGATGGCCCCGAGGGGGCGGCTGCTTAGGGTTTTCTTTTCCAAGAAAGGGAGCAGTGGCCCCTGGAGAAGAAGAAAAATGGTTAAGGGTTTTTTTTTTGGGTTTTTGTGTGGTTTAGGTTTCTCCCCTTTGATTTTTCAAAATTGCCCCCTTTTATGTGTGCTGTGGAGACTAGTATTTATAGATAAAAATATTGCTAGGTTTCCAAACTTGATCCCTCAACTTCTTTTTTTTTTGTAAATTTGATTTTTCTTATTTTTTTGGATTTTTCTTATCAACATTTTTGAATGAGAAAAATCGGTGATGTTAAAATATAACGCGTTAAAAGTCGAATGCGTTCCAAAGATCTTTGAAAATTTAAATTTTTTTGAGACGATGCTGAAAATGCTAAAAACAATGCAAATATATTAAAAAACATATTTTTTGGATTTTCGTTGTTTTTGGATTTTTCAAAAATTTTATAAAAAAGGTGGGTCAAAAATTGGGCAACAACATAAATCATTAGTTATAGCCAAAGTCTTCTCACAAATGATACCGGATTTTAAAGTTAAGCATGTATGGCTATGTGAGATGCGACTAAAGGTAGATAATGCCACACTAGTTTCACATGCACATCCTATTATTGCAAGAACAATGTTATGAAAATTACCTGAAGTTGACTTTACTTTAAAAAATACAATATAAAGTTCATTAGCTGTATAACATAAACCATTGGAGGTAGCTTCCATACTATGATAGAATGGTGGGAACGCATCGACTTTATCAGTGCTTTCAAGTAAGCTTATTGTTATATCTTGAGATCATCACCACTTTTTATTGACATCAAAAGAATCCCATCTCTTGATGCCTTAATATCTAATGCCTAGATTCACATAGCATTATTGACATCTCATCAGATGGTTATGAAATTCAAATGGAATTCTTAAAGTCGAAATATCTCCAGTTGTATTAGCATTTGGTGATAGTTGTAACACTTGAGCCTAACCATGTAATGTACTAGTTATAACATTATTTAAAGGTTAAATAATTTGCATAACCAAACAATATGCTTTAATTCTTATTAGGGCTGATTAGAGTTCATGATCCAGCTCGACTATAAGTTGAGAAACTTTCCTATTCATATCCTGGAATTACTTCTAAAGTACCCCTATAAGTTTGAGTTGAAGGTTTGAAACCCTTTACTAGCACACCAAAGTTATTGATGAAGTAGTTATCTTGGAATAAAAAAGAGCATTACACATGACATTATGAGGCTAGTCATTTCATGCTTTATATGCTTTCTGAGTATGTGTTGTAGATTTTAAAGGGGAATTGGATTACAAGGGACCTATTATATATATCATCTTATTTCACATAAGATGATATATATGATAGTTATAAACACATGAATACAAAATATATGAGTATGTATGCACAAAAATGGTTTATTGGATATGGATTAACCTAGCATGGGATGATAAATGGCTACCGCTCATAGATTTGGGTAGTATGAACCTAATGTCATTATCATTCCGATGAGGGGATCATTGCCAAGCTTTGCTTAAGTTGAGATTTTTGGTAGCCCACCAACATTTAGTCCCCTTTAGTCAACTGTAAAAACTTAGAATCTTGTTGAAATCTATTGGGGGTAATCTCTTGTGCGGTGGCCATTTGTTACTAAAAAGTATTGAAATTCAAGATCTTACATGTTAGGCTTGCCTTAGTGAGATTACACAAGGTCTACCCTAAAGATAGGTTCTAGCCATTATTACCTGGTCATAAAGGTCTCTCACTACTTAGTGATCATCATCAAGAGGTCTACAAGGTGTGTGAAAGCATATGTTGTAACTAGCATTAGATGTGCATACTAATCACTGAAAAACAGACAATTAGATAATAATTGGTGGTTTAAGAGTCTTACCCAGGCTGAAAGCCATTGGGGTACCACTACTCCCCTACTTAACCTAAAATTTAGGGTGTGTGCTCTAAAAGTGTAGTGCACCGTGTGCGAAGGAATAAATTCGTATTTAATATACATTATGCATGAGAGATATGAATAAAGATGCATGCTAAAATGCTAAATAAGTAAACATAACAAACAAGATAAAAAGGAAAGTTTAGTCTAAAAGTTCCTAGTGGAGTCGTCATTCTATCACACTCGACATCGTGGTGGCCCATCCTATTTCCTCATGGCAAGGGTTTTTTTACATGTGAGGGGGGGCAATATCCTAACTTTGTGAAATTGAGTCATCGCCAACTATTATAATCATTAAGAAATCTTAACCAGTCAACAAAGATCTATGGTAAAAGATTAGTTATACTAGATGAAAGATATTATTACCCTGAGGCATCTTACCTAAAGTAGACTGCATTGCTTATCTTATCTTTTATTCCTAACAATTTGTTGTGCCTAGTCTACCGATGGTCTATCTATAGGATGATAATGAATTTACTACAATGAGTTAAACCTTGATTGTTGATTTAAACCTAGCCATTATAAAGTGTGGTTTATTTTTGTCACTCCCAGATATTACCTTTGGATAACTTTGTGAATTGAAAATTCTAAGGTTGGTCACTCCTAATCATAACCTTTGATTAATTATCGATCAACTCATGTAAGTGAATAATCCATAGGCCTATGTAGGGCTTATTAAACCTAACACAAATCCTAGGAAAGGTCAATGAATTGTGCTTTAATGAGGTTCACCTTTCCTATGGAGTATAAGTTTCACTCATAATATTTGCTAAATGAAGACTTAATACTCTCGATTCATACTCAAATGTAATCGATGAATATTAGATTGAAAATTTAATACTTCTAGTTTTTTTGATTGGTGAATATTTAGACTAAAAATTTAATAATCTTGATTTTGTTATAAGTGAATAATCAAATGGAAATTTAATTATCTTGATTTGTCACTCATGAATTTTAGACTGAAAATTTTATTGTTTGAAAAATCAAATGGATATGCTACTCCCCTTAATATCCAAAGTAACAACTCATATCAAGTTCATTTACCTTAAATACCAAAAGTTATAACAAAACATTTTTTTTTTTAACTTGGGTTTTTAGAAACCCAGGATGGGTTTTCAAAGATTTTGGAGTGTCAGTCTAATGAGCCTTTTAATACGGGTTGAACCTAATGAGTTTTATAAACAAGTTATCAAACCCATTGTAAATGTATGTTTGAATGAGCATTGATTTTCTATTAATTTGAACCAAAAGACCATGTTATTGTTGAATAGGTCAATGTTCATACACCAAGAAAAAACATGTTGCAATGTTAAAGATAATGATGGAATGACCAAGAATATGAAAGGAAACAATATGTAAAATTTAAAGTATTCAACCAAATGTATTACGCAAATGTCAATTTAATAAGCATCTATCATTTCTAAATTCTCATCATAAACACATCAAAATTAGCAATACAACAAGATGCAAGATTAAAGGATTTGGCTAACATTATTCAAACACAAATATCAATCTAATAAATGTTACATAATCTTAAAATATCATCACAAAATAGATCAAAATCAACAATAAAGCAAGATAATTATTCAAGAGAGGTTTGAGTTTTGAAATGAACCTTCTAGGGGTGGTCTAGAAGGACTAAAAGGGATGGAACATTGGTAAAATGCTGTTGAAAAGAAGAAAAATAGTGTCGGCGCATGGCTGCCACATGTTAGGAGGGAGATATCAGTTTTGGTGTGTTGTTCCATGCACCATCAATGTCTGGACAATAAATGGAGGAGCCCATGAGGTATGCTAGGTTGTGATCCTTCTTCCTGTGGTGGAGGTGTAGGCCACCTTCTGCTAATGAGGGAGATCTGTTGTTGCAAAGCGACAAATGATATTTTTTTATCTCTACTATTTTTTTTTTCTAACTTTTAGATATGGTCATATTGAGGTTATTTGGTTATGGAGCTTATATGGATGTGTAGTGCTATTTAAAAGAAGAATAATGAGGGTGATCTAGTTTGGTTTAGAGGTCAGAGAAGAGACAAATCGAAGAGAGTAGTTTTTAATGTTGTTTTCTCTATTTCTTGGATTGATGATGATGCATGAGTTATTGAATGTAATTGATTAAGGGATTTTTTAGAGGGCTTTGGCCTGAAGAGAATGATGGTGTTCTTGTTAGAAATGAAGGTTAGAGGTGAGAGAAATCGAGGAATTAAATTTTGGGTTTAGAGAGAAAAAAAATATAAAGCTAGGGTTTTTTTTATCGGAGAGGTTGGAGAAGATGAATAATGTTTTTCTAAGATTTAAATTTCCCCATTTTAGCTTATATTTTCTCAAAAACTTTATGGTGGCTCTCTTATATGGTGGCTAGAGTTTTTAGGATAGTAGGTTAGGGTTTTTGAGAGAGCATGATGAAAGAGATGATGAATAGTATATTTTATATGGTATCCCCCTCATTTTTCTACAATTCACTTATTTGTTTATAACCCATCAATTTTGTTATATTCTCTTTAGAGTTTGCATGATAGATGAAGCATTTCTTCTTGTTGTTTTTGTTTTTGTGGTTATACGGCTAGGCAATTTTACAAAAGGAAGAGAGTTTTTTTCTTTTTTTTGTCTCTTGCCTATATCTTTCTCCCTTTTTTTTTTGGTGTACAAAGTACTCCATTATTTATATTGTCTAGCTCCTCTTAAGAGTGAAAAAATCCAAACCAGAAAAATAACATTAAACCTTTATATTGTTTACTTCTTGAATTAGGATTTCCCTATAACTTTTCTATTTTTTCTTGATTCTCTTTTTTGCATGAACTTCCATTATGGTTTTAGTCCCCAATCATCTTAGTTCCTTTTCTTTCTTTCCTCTCATTCCCCCCCCTAATTTTTCATTTATCCTTTCTATTATAATTGATTTTTCTAGTTTTTATTATTTTTAAAATATATTGGAAATGGGGTAAAACATGGGTTATGACATAATTAATAATTACCAATCTAAGATGTATAGCATGGTTGTTAAAAATGTGTTTTAACTCGTAAAATCGTTTGATTTTACGAGTTAAAACACATAAAACGTGTAAAATCGGGGTTAAAACTCGAAAACAAGTAAAATTGGGTCAAACCCGGTCAAACTCGCTAAAAAATGGGTCAACTCGTAAAAAACATTAAAACTGTAACGTTTTCACGATTTCAACCCATCATCACCTGTACTGTATATCACTCCCTCTCTGCATAAAAATGGAGCGCTAAAAAGCTTAATGCTTTTCCTTCTCTCTCCTTTTGGTTTCTTCAAAGCATACTAGTTAGCAGTGGAAGCAGAAATAGAAATAATGGTTCGAAAAGCTCAGTACCTTCTTCTTCTTCATAGATTTTTCTCAAGTTCTCTCTCATTCTGTCCCTTTGTTCAGGTACCTTACTCTCTCTCTCTCTCTCTCTCTCTAATGTCTCTATTCCTCTCTCTATGCGCCCTATCACTTTAGAAAACTTGAAAGTTTATGCTCACGAGCATTTATCAGATTCCCTTTTCTTGATTCCTATCTTGGTTGGTTTTTCTTTTCTTTTGTATTGGATTAGTCATTGGTTCTTAAAGTTCTTAGGGACTTAATGATTAGTTCTTACTGTATGAACTTTGATTTTCTAACTTTGGACTTAGTAAAAATGTTTTATTTTCTGTTAATTTAAAGCTTGAAGACAGATGGGAAATTCTAGTTTTGCTATTTGATTTTGATTGTAACTTGATTTGATTTAATTTGGGATTTGGTTGTTTTTGTAGAAAGCTCATGCATTGACTCTAAAAAGTACCGAGTTTGGATACATTTCAGTTTGAATTTTATTTTTTTTACTTTAACATGATTTAAGCTTAGATGATATTTGTATAAACTGTTTCTTCTTTGCTATGGTTGAATTTGGATCAAATTATTGATCAGTTTGTGATTTATTCGTTCAAATATGAAGGCTTCAAAGGCTGACTCAAGTTGGGGTATACGACTGTTGATTGCGGCTGCTTGATTATTTCTGGTTTTGATTCCAAGTCCTCATCAAGATTATCGCCTACAATCTGCCATTCAACTTTTTTTAGTGGTTTTTTATGTGTGGATCTTTTGTTTGCTGCAACATTAGTGGTTTGCTTGTTGGTAGCAGTTCCATGAAGTTGCATTTTCTTAATTTGGATATGAGTGATTCTTGAGAAGTTATTAGTTGATATTGGAAGTAAAGATTATCGCCTACAATCTGCCATTCAACATTAATGTTGTGTTTGATGGAAATTCTGGAGAATTATATCCTTACAAACTAGGATTTTTGTGGAAGATGTTGAAAAAACAATTTAGTTAAAATATTTTACTTGTGATTTTATGACTTTTAGTTAAAATTTTTTGCTTGTGATTTTACGATTTTACGATTCGAGTTTATATTGTTTGTTCCGTGTCGTGTCAAAAAAGCATTTTTGACAACCTTGATGTATAGTTCTAAATATTTATAGTAATAAAACATTAAAAAATGAATAAAACAACAAAAAATAATTTTTTTCTTAACTTTTATTTCCTACAAACTGGCTAGAAGTTTTTTTTTGTTTTTTTTTAAAATTTTTAGTAGTAAAAAATTAATTCATAATATTCTTATTAATGTAATATGGATAATTTTGAAACACTTTTTTTAAGTTCAAAATATATTATAAATTAGATAAAATAAAGTAACAAAAAATAATGTTTTAATGTGCTTTTCAATGTAAATATTCCAACCTTATAGGTTTGTGGAGCAATTGTGCTCGGGTTGGATCTAGATCTGAATTTGGATTTGCTGTAAAATAATTTTTTAGACTATAAAAAATTATTTTTTTAGGCTTCGGTATAGTCCATAGATAATTAATTTCTCCAACTCATTGTTTTGTTCAGCCTATGGAATAAGTCCAATCAACTTCATTTTTTTTTCAAAACTAACTCTTCGTGACCTCTACAGTTCTTATGGAATAAGTCTAATCAACTTCTTCAATTTTTTTCAAAGCTAAGTCTTCATAACCTCTACAGTTTTTAGATAATTTTTTCAGCTCTTTAAAAACAATTATCATGTTTAATTATGTTTTTATGGAGGATAATCAAAGTTGTTAGTGGAGGGAATTCCATTAGTTTTGGTTTCTTAAATTCTTTCTAAAAGAAGGTTAAATAAGAGTGTTTTTGGTTGATTGTTTTTTTCTACACAAATTATGCATAATGTTTTACACTCTTCTTCACCTACTTTCAAGCTTTGTTTTTTTTTGGTTTTAAAGCTCTATTTCCTCTTGTTATTTTTCTCATAATCTTGAGTTTAGGTTCACTCATTATAAAGAGGTTATTTAATACAATTCTTATGGTTCATTGAACCTTGTTTAGAAATGTAACTAAACAAGATGGTGTCATAACCTAATTTTTGAGCTCTATATTTTTATATATTTAAAAAATAGAAAAATTTTAAAAAATATGCCTTTTCGTAAATTAGGTTAATTTTAATCTTTTCATTATTTTTTCACTTTTATTAAATTTTGTTTGTCAAATTAAGTCAGCACATAAAACATTTTAAGAGATACATAAAAAATATAGCTGAGGGGAAAAATTGAACAAATGATTTAAGTTTGGAAAGTTTTAAAAATTCAAGAATGGTCGTGGTAGAAATTCATAACTCAATTGAAGAAAAATTAAAGAAAAAAAGGCTTAATTTGGTTTAATTTTGCAAATATTAGAAAAATCGATGAATTAGGGATGGATTTGAAATAGATATCCAAAATAGCAAATCAATTAAGGACTTAATTAAAGAAGAAAATCAAAATTTGGAGTCAATTTGGTAAAATATGTTTACTTTTAAGAAAAAAAATGAATTTGTAACAAGTAGCTAAATCTGGGGATCTAATAAAAAAAAGCTTTATTTAGGTTAGTTAAGGGTTTAATTGAAAGAAAAAAGTATAATATTAAAGCTACTTTGAACTAAAGTAGAAAATTACCAAAAAACATGGATTAAAACTAAAAAGGTGGAGATGTTGAGGGATCATTGAATTTAAGCATAATCAAAAGATGTCGCTTTAAAGGGGTGTTTGAGAGTGTGGTAGTAGTTGCTTTTCAAAGTGCTTTTCACTCGGGAATGCATCAAAATAATATATATATTTTTTATTTTTAAAAATTATTTTTTATATCAGAACATCAAAACGATATAAAACATTAAAAAATTAATTTTAAACAAAAAAAGTCAAATTTTGCCCAACCTCTGTTTAGATCGCAATACCAAACAGGGGCTTAATCATGTTTAATTATTAACGCTAGGTTGTATGAAGCCTTTTTGACTTGCCCTTCTTTAGCCTTGACCTTAATCTAGTTCTTCCCAAATCAAATTCTTCTCTCTAAATCCAAACATCCTATCCTTGATTGTATTTTTTTTTAGGTTTTTGATGCTAGTCTAGCCTAATTTGTAACCCATGCTATTAGATTCATAGTTTATTTTAGGTTTATGATTATAGTTTAATTTTGATATGTAAATCAAGTTTAATTTGTTTTTTAAATCCAGGGCAATTTAATTCACTGATTATTTGTAAGTTTGTTATGCTAGTTTAACTTAGTTGATTCCTTGTTTATTTTAGTTTGTGTTTTAATGTTTAGTTTGAAATGATTATCAATTTGATCTACTATTTGATCGTTGAACTCGGTTTTTTTGCATTGTAATATTTTAGTTATCAAGATGTAAACTTAGGGTTCCGAATTAAGAATAAATTCATGAAAACCAATTGGATTTTTACATTGTGGTTGATCACTTATTAAATTTTGCTCTTATAAAGTCATGATTTTAGTGTTTGAGATTTTAAAAGAATATTTCAGCTTAATTAATGCATTATAGCTATATCTAATATGCATCTAGGATCATTACTCTTGAAATTTGGGTTGATTACAGAACACAAATGGGTTTTTGTCTTTTGTAGGTAGTTTTAGAATTTGAGCTATTGTTTTTAGAATTTTGTTGCCAAATCAGTATTCATGATTAAGCAGAATGTTCACCATTTCCTTTTCTTTTCTTTTTTTTCCCCCCAAAAACTTGTTGTTTGTGTTTCTTTATTCAACAAGTAAGATGCAACAGAAGTCTCTCGTGGTTTACTTGCCAATTTTCATTTTCTAATTGTTGTACAACTACTGATTTTCTTTAGACAATAATTGTTGTTTAGGGATGTATCAATATTTGGATTAGCTATAAATCTTGAAACCATCAAAGTTAACATTGTTTTGGAAGCTTTGTTCAAAATCTTTTCGTGTTGGGCGTTTTGATTTAATACATTGAAAGACCAATGTGAAATGTTCATCGTGATATCATGGAAATAAGAATATGGGTGCGAAACAAAAGGAAAAAAAAAACATGAGAGTTGGTGGAAACTGGAAATGCTTTTTCTAAATTAGGAATATGTGGTACTAAATTTTATATAAAAAAAATAGGGATTTGGACAATTTTGAACATGTAGTCATTTGTTTTTGCTAAACATACTAGAAGAAAGATTATCATGTTAAGAAGATATGTGATTGAATGTGACAAGAACTGCTTAGAAATAGGAAGCAAGAGAAACATTAGGTTTACTACTCGAGTCAAGGACCTCTGTCAATCTCTCTTTAGTCTTGAAGCCAGAAGTAGATGGAAGTTCATAGAATTGGAAATCAACCTTTAAAAAAATATCCTTGACATTCTATTTAAGTTGTTTGAGACAAGAACTTATAAGTGCTATATAGTATGCATTGACATTCTTTTTTGTTGTCCCAAAAACAATTAAGTTCGTTAAACATTTTTCTGTGCATTGTATTCTAAATCTTATTTGTGTGAAAAACCGAGTCCCATTTAAGCCTTGTTATCACGTTGAGCATCTAACTCAGTGAATATATGGATTGTCTCCCTGTAAATTTTTCTCCACTATGGAAGCTAATTGACATGCTCTACAATTCGAAGTTGGAATCTAAAAACATTAAATTAATGAGTCTCTTTTCAAAACATTTAATAAATACTGTAAAAATAAAAATTTGACCCCCTTTTCAAAATATATTCCAAAAAAATAAAAAAAAATAAAAAAATGCTTTCAATGCATTTCACCCATTTACTCGCCCATTTTGCAATTTTTAACTATTTTATCTTATTTTTTCTTCTTAAAAAAAATAAAAAAAAATCCAAAAATAGGTTTTCAACGCATTTGTGTCAGTATCACAATTTTCAATGTCTTTCCAAGAAATAAAAATCCAAAAATATGCTTTTGATGTATTTTAGCTATTAACACATTTATTTCATAATTCTGAATTCTATTCTTATCGAATTGACATTGACGTTGAATTTTTTTTAAAACCAAAATATAAAAAAAAATAAGAAATTGAATGATCAAAATAGAGAGCAAAATAGAGAAGGGGCTAAAATGAAAAACAAGAGGAATGAAGGGAGCTAGGAATATTCTTAGGATAAACTTAGAATAAAGGATAAAAAAAATAAGAATGTTGCTGTGCAGAGGGCTATAAATAAGAGTGAATAGTGAAGTTAAATAGGGAGCTACCATATAAAAAACTCTAACGTCATGTCTTCTATAAAGAAAAACCCTAGCCACCGTAGAAAGAGATAAAAAGAGAAAAAGAAAGAGAGAAAAAAACTGAAATTTGAGAGAGAAAACCCTAACATCTTCCCCTCCTAAAAAACCCAAAACAAAACCAAGAACCCTAGCTTCATCTCAACCTCATTACATTCTGGCCAACCACTACTATTCTGGCCACCACAACAACAACCATAACCTCTTTCTCATTTCTTGTTGATGTGTGATGAACTTCCATAGCCTCCTCTCATCAAAAAACACCAAAATAAAGAAAGAAGAGAAGTTGTAAAGAGAAAAAAACAATAGCTAGCCAAAACTTTCAAGTGCTAGATCTTTCTCATTGATTAGTGGTGATTGACACCTCTACCACTATGAGGAATAAGAGGAAGTGGTGCAACATAAAAATATAACCACTCTCCACTTATCCCCTCTAATGAATTCAACGATGCGTTGTAAACCAGGTTGTCTAGAAAAAAACAATATAAGAAGCAAAAAAGGTAGAAATATTTTAGCCACTAATCTCCTCACTTGAATGGTGATGATTGACACCTCCACCACCAAGAGAAAGATGAAGTAGTGCAGTCTACAAATATAACAACTTTCCTCACCCTTTTCAATATTATTTAGAACAATGAAACACAACCCGTTCCAGAACTATTTTACCACTTTCATCTATTGTTTTAGCCTCTTTTAGTCTATCTCATCCACTCTACAAGGTCTATTTTGAAGATTAAACATTTTAAAAATGACTATTTAGGTTTTTGGTTGATTTTGATGTGTATTTGTGATGAAAGTTTTGGGTTTGAACAAATTTTAAGATTGATTACGTTTGTATGTTAACACTTGAATTTTTTTGCATGTTTTTTGACATGTGTTTTATGGATGAATGTGTATTTCAAATATATTCAATGTGTTTTCAATTATTTTTGGTTTTTAAACGTCTAGGTTAAATCTTTTAAAGTTTGAATCTTGCTCACATTTGATGTTCTTTGTCATTCATTTATGTGATTTATGCATGAGTTGCCTTTTATATAAAAGAATAATGTTCATATTCATGCATATATTTGCATTGGATTTTATAACTTGTTTATAAATCCCACAAAAGGTTTGTCCTACATTAAAAAGGTCTTTATAGGCCAACATTCTAAAACTCTTTTTAAAAATTTTCCCTTTTTTAAAAACCACATAAAAAAATAAATGTTTTGTTATTCACTCATACTATTTGGGATAAATAGACTTATAAAGGGCTATTAACTTAAATGTTAATGAGGAGTAACACCTTAATCTCTCTTGTTTTCAAAACATTTGTCCATTTCAAAATTTCAAGCCTTTAAGTCTAATATCCATCAATGACTTCTAAGTGTCAATTAAGAGTTTTAATTTTCCTTGGTAAGTTTAAAGCATCCATATCACTACATCCTACCTTTAAATATATTAACCTATAATGGTTACTTCTTGAATATTTGGGGCTAAGGCACAAAAACCTCACTCAACAAAAAATATGAGTGAACCTCGGTACTATAGGATAAATGAGTCTAAACAAGTCGTTATCAATGGGTCGCTGTTGCATAAACAAAATGTTTAATAACAACTCTTTCTATGACTTGGTCTGGGTTCAATCCCTAATAAAGGCTCACTCAACTATTCATTTACATGGCTTGATAGACTATTAATAGTCATAAGTTATGATCAAGAATAGATGGTTCTAGACATCAATTCACCAAGCAACTGGGAGTGATAACAATGACCTGGACTTTAGAATAGATAGGCTTAGACCCACTTATCCACCTAGAGTTTAACTCATTATAGTAGACATATTCTCACCCAAGTAGATTGTCCATTGGTAAATTAGTCACAACTAACCAATAAGAAAAGAAAACAAGTAGTAATGTAGCTTATCTTAAGTAGGATCCTTTAGGGTGATAATATCTTCTCTTTAGCATAATTAATCCTTTACATTAGAACTCTTAAGACTAGTTAGGGTTTCTAGTGACCATAATGTTAGGTGGTGACTTCTTTTTAACATAAGATTTTTTCCTCTTCTTAACATAAAAAAACCTTTCCCTTTTAGGAAAGAGGACGAGTCACCATGATGTTGGGTACAATAAGTATAATGGTACACAATATCCAATGACTCATCTTCGAGTCTATTACAATAAAATGGTTGAAGTAGTAGATGATGAGAAATTCTTGATTCATTTCTTTCATAAGAGTTTAAATGGCATTATGTTGAATTGATACATAAGGTTTGACAACACCAAGATTAGGAAATGGAGAGACTTGGTGGATGCTTTTATCAGACAATACAAATTTAATATGGATGTAGCACCAGACCATTCAAGTTGGTAGAATATGAAGAAAGGTCCCAAAGAAACCTTCTGAGAATATACCTAAAGATGGCAAGATATGATAGCCTAAATTAACCCCTCATTGATTTGAAATAAAATGATTTCACTTTTCTCAAATACATTTAGAACACCATACTTTGAATATCTGGTTGTTGGTTCAACTTAACATTTCACTGATGTAGTTATAATGGTAGAGAGGATAAAATAAGCTATAAAAGAAGCAACTATAACAACTGCAACATTTTTACGCAATTTCCATATAATTCCCTTGTAACTATTCTATTTATTAGGTGAATTTGTTTTTTGTATTCAAGAATTTACATTTTCAATAAAGAAAACCTACTAAAATTTGGCAGAGTCTCTCCTATGTTACGAGATTCCAAGTTATCGACTAGAACATATTTCACTTTAATAGTCATCAAGTTATAACTCAAACATTGTCCAATCATCTTGGACTTATTACATCATCGGATGAAAATACTTCTAATACTCATCCACCGAATTTTCCACCATTATAATAAAGCATCATAGATTAATTACATACATTCATAATTCTATCATAACAAACGGATTATAATGTCATAAAAGTTTTTTAACATATTCTAATTTAAATAGTTTAGTAAGCATAAGGATTTTCATTATTACATGTCAGATTTCCGTTACAAAAGAGATACATTTTACATATTCATTTAATTTGACAAAAGGGATCCTAAGTATTTACCAATCTGCTCATGGTTGCGAGGTACCTAGAATTTAATTCATTATATAACATAATAAGATAAAGTTACTTAATAGGTTAATCAAAACAAGATGAATAATTTTAATATTACATTCCAATTATATCATGTCACTATCCACAATTTCTTTTACAAATCAATTGATCTTAACTAATAGATTATGAATTTTAGCCATTCTCGACCCAATGCTACTAACTCATTTTCAAGTAACTCTCACCCTTTTCTGGGTGTTTACTTTTGTTTCCCATTTCTGGAAATGACCTATCACCGGGTAGTTAAGTCTCCTCGCCCATTTTCCTGACACTAGTTCCATTACTGGATAACTAGTTCCTTTATCCTTTACCGGCATTAGTCTAATTACCAGGAAGCTAATTCCTTCGCCCATTACGGGGCACTAATGCCATTATCAAGAAGCTAGTTCCTTTGCCCATTATCGGGAAGCTAGTTCCTTTGCCTATTATCGATCACTAGTCCCATTACTGGAAGCTAGTTCCTTCGCTTTAATTTTTTTTTGCATGAAATCAAAACACTTTTCTATATTTACAATTGATTTACTCTTTAAAACTTAATAAATAAAAGGATTGAGGTGTCAAATACCTATTTGTTATCGAAGCTCTTGTTGTACCTCCCTGCTGCTGCACAACTCCCAAGGCCTTTCATCGTTTAACAGGTATACCACATCAATATATTTTTTTCCATACACATTTCACATAACAATAATCCAAGTTGATTTCTTTCAACTTAACCGTCATTTACAATTTAATGCTCATTGAATTTTATTTCATTTTCTCCTTCCATCCATTTTCTTAGTTTATCTATCAAGAGAAATTTTTTTTATAATTTCATTCACACATGTATATTAAAATTTGATTTTGCAACCTTCACAGATTAATTCTTGCATTTAAAAAACTCTTAAACAAAGTAGAAGTTAGCCAACTTTGGCTAATATGTAACTTAACCATCAAAAACACTGTTTCTTATTTTAATTATATCTGAAGTTATGAAATTTAGTTTTGAACGTGGCTTGTTCTTATGAAAGCTAAGATTCCAAGCTACATCTTTACTGAAGGGAGGGAAGCTCAACTTTGCCATTAATGCTCCCAAATTACCCATTATCATGACTTGTCGAAATTGTCCCACGTAATTTTCAGCTTGATCTCCCCTCGGATGTTAACCTATATCTGGATATTTAGAACTCTAAATTAAGTAAAGTATGTCCCGTTGGAAATCTAACATCTCCGGCTATAACTTTTATAAAGAAACCTATCCCAAATTTTATCATTTTCATGCCCTAATCTCTTGTGAACTTTAAGAGACGAGGCAATCCAATTTTATTATCTAGGGCTTTACGAGAAATCAAACATTTTTATTTGACTTCTAACCATTCAAAACAACCATTTTCATGTTATATTCATTATAACATCACCAAATATAACCTTCTAAAACCAATTAACCCAACTCATATTTATTTAAAATAGTCAAAACTATTTTAAGGAAAACATGCTCATTATAGGAATTCATACATACACTATATTTCACCAACATTAGCATAATCATATACATTTCTAATTCATTACAAACATTTATCACACTCCACACTAACAATAGCATAAATGAGAAAAAATGTATATTTTTCCATTATAAGTCTTCGTCTATACCTTCACACACATCAATCTTTTCAAAGATCAACAACCTCATTGAATTAGACAAAAAAAATTTTACAAGCATAATGTGGTCAACACCATAACTTCCTCATACCATGATTTATTCAAAAATTCTTTCCCATTAATTCCTCCCTTTCATGAAAAATCAACATATTGCAATGATTTTCACCTCTAAATTCAATAATCATCCTCAAAGTTCCAATCCACAACAACATAATCAATTCATGTTATATATTATAACTAAACATATCTAAAATCATCTCCCACACAAAATTATGGATTGATAATTCATAATTCACTTATGTAAACACATTTCTATTACACATTATTTGGTTTCCTCTTGGCCGGCTATAAATGCCTTTAGGAACACTATGCTTTCATCATTATTTCTTCCTAATTTAACATCTATTACAAGTTATTATAACCTAATTGATTCAATTCATCATCAATTTGCGTTTCCCTTTCATAATTCACTTATGTAAACACATTTCTATTACACATTATTTGGTTTCCTCTTAGCCGGCTATAAATGCCTTTAGGAACACCATGCTTTCATCATTATTTCTTCCTAATTTAACATCTATTACAAGTTATTATAACCTAATTGATTCAATTCATCATCAATTTGCATTTCCCCTAAATTTCTATCATGAACCCGAACTTTAATTTAATGATTTCTACCTCAATTGTTATTATTTTTGTATGAAATTGCAAGATTAGGTTTAGAATTTTTTACAAAACTTTAATCTAGTGTTTGAATCCCAACCAGTTAAATTTTTTCAAAACCTCTCCTTAGAAACCTTTGTTACCGTGAACAATGTTGGTTCCTCCCTTGGTGTCCTTCACTTTTCTCTTTTGTTTAGATGCTTATGGGTGTGATGATGAGTGTTTCTCTCAATCCCCCTAAAGACCTTGATTTCTCTAGGTTTCCTTTTAAGAATTTTGAAGAAAAAATTCAAATCTTCCTCCCCTCTGTAATTTCCGGCACAGCCGGCCTTTAGGAGGAGAAAGGAAGATGGTTTTTATATGTGAAACTTCTCCTATTTATACTTTGGCCCCTCCTTTATATAAATCTTAATTTGTCCCTAAAGTTTCTAATAAATCCTCTCCTCTCATAACAAGTGTCTCACCACTTTATTTTTCACTCATAAATATAATTTTTTAATTTTTCTAAATCTTAATTTAACCCATTTTATTTCCAGGTTTCATTTATTTATTATTTTATTTTTAGCCGATGTATACAAGAACGATCTTAGATACTTCAAAAAAAGATAGAAAAGGTGAGGATATATAGGTAAAAAAAAGAATAACGAGGTTCACAACTTGGAAAACAACTATTCCCAACCTTAGAAGTAATAGGTTAATATATAAAAATTAAATCATCAAGAGAGTTCCGATGGCAGTAGTTTTTCAAACCCCATGTATAACCTAATAGTTGTTGGTTTGAATTTTTCTACATAATTCCCCAACAACCAAGTAGTCAATATCCTTCAGAACCAATAATTCTTTGGACAATCTAGTAACTATCCCAATACCAATAACCAATCATACAAAAACCATTGAAGAAACCAAGAGCCCTTATAACCAACCATACAAAAACCATTGAAATGTTCAAAAGACTAGTTAATATAGGAAAAATTCCTCCCATTTCTACCACTTTATCCTAAATGATATAGGTCAGACCAAACCTGTGAGTATCATTCTGGTGTTGTAAGACATAATCTTTACAATTGTTTTGCTTTCAAAGACAAGCTCTTGCAACTTATCAAAGCTAGGTGGATAACATTTGATGACGCCCATACTCTCAACATTAATCCTCTACCAGACAATACTAAAGCATATAGAGGGGGATGGATATGATCATTAATGGCTCTAAAGTAATAGAAAAGGATCAGTTCTAAAAGTGACAATAAGTAAGTTATTTGTTATGTTTCAGGTAAGAAGAAGGATAATGAGTTTCATAACTTGGAGAATAACTATTCCTAGCGTAATAGGCAATAGGGTAGTAGGAAAATATTAAACCATCATGAGAGTTCCAATGGAACTAGTTTTTCAACTCCCATGTATAACCTGACAATTCCTAATTTAAATTTTCTATGTAATTCCCTAATAACCAACTAGTTATATCTATTAGAACCAATAATTATTTGGACAATCTAGTAACCATCACAATACCAATAACCAGTCATGCATAAACCATTAAAGAAACCAATAGCCTTTACCACTAGTCCTTTTTACCTATCAGCAAAATGTTCAAAAACTAGATAACAAGGGAAAAGTTGCTTCTATTCCTACCACCTTATCCCAAATGATACAGGTTAGACTAAACCTATGAGTATCATTCTGGTGTTGTAAAAGATAGTCTTTGTAATTGCTTTGCTTTCAAAGACAAGCTCTTTTAGTTTATCAAAGCTAGATGGATAACATTCGATGATGCCTTAATGTTAACACTAACACTTTGCTAGACCGTACTAAATAAAATGAAAGGGTGAATATGATAACAAATGGTTCTAAAGTAGCAGAAGAAGAGTAACTATGAAAGTGACAATGAGTTAGTTATTTGATATGTTGATATAAGCTAATTATCTTGGTCCACCTTCAAAGGCATAAGCTATGAAATATCCTCAAGAGTATTGCAAATTTCACTTCTAGTTTGGACATGATATTGATTGTTTTAGGGAAAATTATTATAAAGTAGAGACAATGTTAACTCTCGGAATGCTGGAGTTTGAAGATGTCAGGATGGAAAATATGGTAGGGATGGTATCTTTTCAAAAAGAGTAAACAACAATATGTAGGTAGTTGAATGGTCCTTCCGACCTGAAGTAAACCATAAATAGTTCTCCCAAGATGGTTTTGACAAAGATGATCTACTCAAGCAATATAGATTATAGTGCATTGTCTTATAACTATAGTACACCCATTAGAATATGAAAGCTTCCCCAAATATACCAATAAAATAAGGGGTTTGACTAGAAGCGACAAGTTTTTTTATGTTAGAAGAACTGGAAAAATAGAGAACGATGATAGGGAAGGATATAAAAGAGTTGGTTAAAAAAAATGAAATCAATGAACCTATGAGTAAAGAGGAAGCTATATAATTTTTAAAATTGATGTAACATAGCGATTATAGTGTAGTCGAGCAATTAAAAAAGACTCTTGCATAGATTTCATTACTATAGCTTATCTTGAGTTTATAGTCGCATAAAAAGATATTGTAAAAAGTCTTGAATAAGGATTATGTTCCCCAAAACATTACATTGAACTTAACAAAGTATTTGGTAGGAAGGATTCATATAATAAATAATTTGTACTTTTTAAAAGAGCTCGGTTTAGAGGGAACAAGTCATAATAAGTCATTATATATTATAGTGAAATGAAAAGAGTTTGTTGTTGCAAAGGTTCTTATAGATAATGGATTAACCTTTAATGTATAACCAAGGAATATTCTAGAGTGCCTACGAGTTGATGCATCACATATGAGGCCTAATAATATGACGGTTAGGGTATATAATGGGTCACCAAAATAGGTAATTAGTGATAATGATTTGGAGTTGGTTATTGGACCATAACCTTTCTAAGTGATAGTGCAATTACTTGATATCCACCCATCCTCTATTATGTTAGTATGATAGCTTTAGATTCATTCTTAGGTGTTGTGGCATTATCATTACACTAAATATTAAAGTTTATAGTAAATAGAAGATTGAAAATTATGAAGGCCAAGGAAACATTATCATTTACTAAGAATATACAAATCTTGTGTGTTGAAGTGGAGAAAATTAAAAATTAATATTTTCATATATTTTAGGTTGTGAACACCAAGTTGGTGCCAAAAAACACAATAAAGAGAAAACTCGATATCCCTGAAACTGCAACAATGACAACACGATATCTGTTGAAATACAGGCTACTGGTGAAATATGACCTAAGTATAGGGATGATAAAGTGGGTTAATTACTTGAAAGGTGCTAATCTATTTTTTTTAGTTTTAAATGAAAGAGAAAAGACTACCAAAAAGCTAAAGAGAAAATATACGAGAAAAGAATGGTTCTTATTGAAGGATGAGACCCAAACGAGGAAGAAATTGTTATTCTACCTATCTATGAGATTTTTCCTCTTTAGCATGTGTGATACATTTAGGAGATAAGATGAAGAAGTTGAATAAGACATGAAGTTGTCTTCTTGGTATCGGGGCATTAATCCCATACACATACATATATGCTTATAGTTCTTCATTCATCATCTAAAAGAGATCAAGGGTTATACTGATCACTCTATAATAGAAAAGGATAACTCTTAGGTTATGGTATTGCCTTAGTTATCTGTGAATACTTTAGAGGAAGCTCTATTAGTCAAAAAGCTAATTTGAAAATGTGTTAAAGAAGAACTTAACAACTTAAAAGCCTAAAAGATCCTAGTAGTAGTCCCAAAGTAATTGTTTTGCTTTAACCTTCTCAATAATCATGGCTCAACATACTAGAAAGGAACATCACTTTTTTAATGAGCCCTATCTATCTATTTTTTTTAGTTAATCAGATCATGTATATTCCTATCAAATTGTATTCTTAAGAATCTTGAAAGTGAGACATCAATAATAGCCTAAAATCATTGTATTGAGATTAATTAGCCTAATTTTAGAGAAAATATAATTGCAATGGATGAAGAAGAGTGGGAGAAAAGTGATGTTGATGAATTTAGTAGGCTAGAAGAATGTTCGAAACACATAATTGAACCAAATCAAGAAAAGATGAAAATAATTAATGTAGGAGGTGATAAAAATCCAAGAGAGTTGAAGATTGAAACTTTAATTTTGAAAAAATATAAAAATAATCTTATCAAGATATTAAAAGAATATATGGATATATTTACATGGTCTTATATTAATATGCCTTGCTTGAATATAAACATTGTAGTGCATAAGCTTTCGTTAATTAATGGATGTGACTTAGTAAAGAAAAAGTTAAAAAATATGAGGCTTGACCTCTTAATCAAAATCAAAGAGAAAGTCTAAAAGCAATTTTAGGAAGGGTTCCTAGAAGTCACCAAGTACCTTTAGTGGGTATTCAATATTATAGTAGTTTCAAAGAAGGATATAAAGGTTTGAATATTAGTAGATTTCAGAGATTTAAATCGGGCAAGCCCTAAAGATGATTTTTCCTTGCCCCACATTGATATATTGGTTGATAATGTTGCCAAATATGCCATTTATTATTTTATGGATAGGTTTTCTTGATATAATCAAATTAAAATGACAAAAAAGGATAAGGAGAAACTATTTTCATTATGTCCTGGATAACATACTATTATAAGGCCATGACCTATGGTATGAAGAATACTGGGGAAACTGCACTGAGGGTCTTGGCCTGGCGGTAGGAGGGGATTGTCTCCTCCTGCTGCTCCTGGGTTCGAGTCCTCATGTGCACGCCTGTCACCCCCGCGGTGCCTTACATGCCCACTGGGTTTGCAGGGTGTTCAGTGGGCCGTGGGATTAGTCGTGGTGCGCGCAAGCTGGCCCGGACACCCACGTAAATCAAAAAAAAAAAAAAAGAAACTTGTACCTAACTGGAGGTCCTCGTTAACTTTAGGGGCATGAGAATCAGTCGATATGCGCGTAAACTAGTCCGGATACTCACTATAACAAAAAATATATATATATCTTTATTGCACATTATTTGGATTTTGGACTTAGTTGTTAAGAGGCCTATAACAAGTTTCGGTTTAGGGGCTGATAGTTAGCCTATTTGATAATGTGATGACAAATATTTTTTTAAAATATATTTTTTAAATAAAAAAAAATAATATATATTTTTATTAAAAAAAATATTTTTAATATCAATATATCAATACTATGTAAAAACATAAAAAAATAAAAATTACAAGCGCAAAAACAAATGGGCTGGAGTCACTATCGCCTCTTCCAAAAATTCAAAATGGTCCCTTTAGTTTAATTGGTGGGTGGGGGGGGTTATCCTTTAAAATTGAAAAAAAGTAACTTATTAATCCTAATATCCAATTTCGGGTCATGTATGTGAATGACTTTTTCATCTTAGCACATCCATCCTCTGCGGACAATTCCTACCTTATGAACCAGGAAAAAAACGTATGTACTAACTGTTGGGTTGTTGCCATTGCATGTGCAGCAAATGGTTGGCACCAACCATTGACTATTGGCAGCCACCATTTTCAATGGTTAGGCAACCTACCATGCCTAACCTTGCAGCCATGTTTGACAGCAGAA
>Ga0307515_10005877_pt1 | contig 24756 bp, 11 predicted proteins | sample 17_EM_MG_FD_194513 | JGI IMG/M metagenome (GOLD analysis project Ga0307515, IMG submission 194513) | Populus trichocarpa ectomycorrhiza microbial communities from riparian zone in the Pacific Northwest, United States - 17_EM | ecosystem: Host-associated > Plants > Roots > Unclassified | place... | reverse complement strand
TGTTGTTTCTTTTTAAGCCCTTTTGAAGGCAATGCTTTGTAATTTAAATTTTAATTTGGTGTGTGTGTTATTTAAACTTTGATGCAGGAGAAGTTTAAAACACAAATATTAGAAAGACTTGCAACATTTTAAACACAATATTACCACTAATAATTTAATATAAATGAATATTTAGTTACAAAAAATATTAAATATATTATAGAATTTTGTAATAAAATTAGATAATATTTACATTAATTACAAGTTCATTAGAAAGCCCATCAGAAAACTCATTAGAAAGCCCAAAAAAGCTCAAAAAAGCCCAAAAAGCCCAAAAAAACAATAATACAGGTTTTCCGGTTTTTCTGTTAAAAAAACTGAACCGAACCGAACCGAAACCGGTCGGTTTGAACCGGTTCCAGTTCGGTTCCGGTTTGAATTTTTCAGTTTTTCAAAATTTAATTTTGGTTAGTTTTTTAGATAAAAACCGAACCGAACCGAATTTGCTCACCCCTAAGCCAAACAGGTCCTGAAAAAGGAACGGTATCGTTGTTAGCCTGTACGTTGGTGCATGAATGGCACTCAATGGTTGTGGGGTTGGTTACTGGTCTAGCTGGGGTTTGGAATCCTGAATCCTACGGGTGGGGTACTGGTCTAGGCAAAGTGAGAACAATGGATATTAGGGGTAGGAAAAATTTAAAAAATAAATAAATTAGATGCCGTATAACATTTGTAGCTGAACTGAATTAAATTAAAGCCCGTCAGACTTGCGTTTAATTAGCAGAATTAATTAAAAGCCACCTAAACCATGATGAATAACGTTTCCAAATCATGCATGCTGTCCGAGGGGGGGCCTGAAATTAATAGAACATCCACAGCTCCCTGGCTTAACCATTTGGTGATCAAAATATCAGAAAGGGCACAAGGAGGATGGTTAATTGTTGGGATCTGTAGTACTAGAATGTACCCTATTGTCAGAAAAAGAGGTTTCGGAACTGGAGCCAAAGACAAGAGTACAATCAAGTGAAAGCAGACTACATATATAGCTAATAATTTGGGAAATTAACTGGTCACCAGGGAGGAGGCAACCGTGAATCCTAACCTCTTTCTGCTACCCAAATCTGCTACTTTTTCCGCCCGTCTCCGAACATAATTACAGTTGAAATTATATTTTAGAAGTTTTTTTTTTTGAAAAAAATTAAATATTTTTTATTTTTTAAAAAAAATTAATATATTTTTAATATTATCATGTTATTTTGATGTACTGATGTTAAAAATAATTTTTTAAAATAAAAAAATATTATTTTAATGTATTTTAAAATGAAAAATACTTTGAAAAACAATCATTACTACACTTTTAAACATATATGCATAATAAAAAAAAACAAAAACAAAAACAAAACAAATGAAGATACAAAAATAATTAAAATAGAAATCCTATTAATGAAACACAACATCAACAAGAAAGTTTACTGATATTAAATGACATGTAGCTAGTACAAGACCTCAAAAAGGACAAGCATAAGGAGCTCATATATATGGAATGATAGCAAGAACGCAGCACACCGCTTTCGTGTGAAGAAGAACCCAAAGGCTAGTTACTGAGAAAGATACTTAATGCCACGCTTGAAAACTTAAGCTATCATATTAACAAAGTCATATCAGGACCTGGAAATTGTTTTTTTTTATAAATATATAAAAAAAAGAGTCAGATACAGAACAAAGCAAGTATTAGGTTAATGTAACAACAAGAGTAAATATTACAAATTTTTATCTAAAATTCAATAACTGAAACTTACATGTAGATGAATTATATAGTCACTTCCAAATTTGGCTCAACTCTAATGTTATAGCTTATTTATTAATCTTATATAACTTATTTATTAATTAATTATTTTTCTTTTCTATTTCTATACAAAATCATTTCATTGTCGCAGCCCTTCTCATTCTCTCTAGTCTTGTTTTTTTTAAGGATTGGTGTCCAAATAAAGTTTTAAGTCTCTCAATGTCTTATACGGTTATTATGTTTCTACTGCAACAATAATCATCTCTTTCTTCTATTTGAATAGGTTTTATTTTAAGGTTATTTAAGAATGTAATAGCAGTTACGGTTCAAACACTTTTTATTTTAAAATACATCCAAATAATATTTAAAAAAAATTATTTTTAACATCAATACATCAAAACGATCTAAAAATATAAAAAAATAATTTTTAATAAAAAATAATTTTTAAACTTTTAGGTAACACAGTTTTAATCGTATTTTCAAATACTGCCTTGCTAATTCGATGCTTGCATAATAAATTATGTGAGCAAATGGGTTATTCATTGTTGTTGTATTGTTTATTTCCTTGATATGCAACTCATAGACTTTCTTTCTTGTATTGGATTGCCACTAAATGAGTGAACTTAACGGTTAATTTGGAGGGAGCTAATAATATACCTTCCAATCATGATGTTTATTGGTAACCTTTTCTTGAAGAATAAATTCTTAATAAATGACCTTGGATCTTTTAAAAAAAAAATTAATGATTTTTTTCTTATAACTATTGTTTGAATATACAAAGAGCATTTAAAATATTTATTAATTTTATTGCTTTTATGTCTTACGATTAGCATGTGGATAGTTGCTGTTCTGACAGATTCTTGAAGCAAGCTTAGTGTAAAAATTAGTGTATTGCATCAAGGCTAAGATTTGTTGCTATATTTATTTATTAATTTTATATAACTTATTTAAGAAATATTGTATTTTGAAGGTGTTGTGAATGTTATAGTAATTGATTTTTAATGTTTTTTTTTTAGTAAATATATATAAAAAAATATTTTAATTTTTTTTTAAAAATTCATTTTACCCTTGTTACCATCTATTTCGCCGTAGTTATGAAACTTGATTTGACCTGGTGATCAGTTAACCTAAGGCCTTGACCTTTTCAAGGTTTAAGAAAAACAAAAGAGAGAAAAGATTGACCCGACTTAACCTAGTAAAAAATCCATGTAAAAATCATGTTGACTTTTTTCTAAAAACATTTCTAGTCCAAGCAAAATTACTTTGGTTCTTTTAAAATAAAATTAGGTCAATCTAGGTTGAACTTCCAACCTGTAACCCTGATGTTACCCAAGGTGAAACCCGAGTTAGATTTTAAAGTTACTATAATCAGTGTTTTAAGACCCGGCTCGGCCCGGCGGGTCGACCCGGGCCTGTGGCCGGGCCGGGTCTAAGCAAAAAACAGGTTGGGAATTGGCCCGGCCAGACCCGGTCGACCCGGAAGGTCGACCCGGGACCCGGCCGGCCCGGCCACACCCGGCTGAGACCCGGGTTAATTTTTTTTGGGTTTTTTTTATGCCTCAATGTTCAGCTTTATATGCAGGAAAAATTCAGGAAAAATTTGGTAGTTCCTTCGCTAAAAGCTCCTACAAAAATAGAAGATTTTGAGGCCTCAATGTTCAGCTTTATATGCAGGAAAAATTCAACAGATAGAGAACTATATTGACTATTCACCAAATAAATCTGCCCGTAGTGTCCCTGAAAGCCCAGCTAGCTAGCACCCCAGCACACGATGATATCAATTTAAGTCACCACCAGTCACACAAATATGACAACCTCAAACTGGCATCTATGTATTTACAACGTAGCTCATATACCTTCCACTCAGGGATATCAACCACAGAAGTTTGACATCACTCAGTTGGACTTGACATAGCTTAGACAAGATTCTTTGCACAAATACAACCCAAGTGATTTGTAGTTTTTACGGTATATCAAGTAATATTGCAGATGTGCATAAAAGTAAGATGTTTTTAGTTGCCTTTCCGTTTTCTTCTTCAAATTATAAACTTATTGTTCTTTCATTTTCAAATAAAACTTGACTCGAATAAATTGGTTGAACAGATTTTCATTTCCCCTTTTTCTTCCCCAGCTTTGCCTACTATGAAATTGTACTGCTTTTGGACAGAGTTTGATTAAATCTTGAAAGAAGTGACAACAATCAACTTTTGTCACAATGATTAGGCTGTTTTTGATAAATCACAAAATGGATTCATGAAGAGGCTCCCTATCTTCCAGTACTCAGTTGAGAATAAGGGAAAGGAGAAAAATAGCAATATTTGCATCGCATTCCAACAATATATATCCCTTATATAATCTACTATTCTCTCCTGTGCTGTACTACATCAATTTAGGAGCACTAGCCTTGCAATTCATCTCATACAGCACATAATAGTTAAAACATGACAGAGTTACCCCATATTGTTTTTTATAGGTTTTTTTGGGTTGACCCGGGTTAACCCGGGTCAACCCATCTGACCCGTGACCCGGAGGGTCGACCGGGTCAATGACCGGGTCGGGTTTTAAAACTATGGTTAAGACTATCTGAAATTCAAGTATGAAGCTAAAAAATATATGCACATATAGAGATTTGATCTTGTGACACCGGGTGCCTTCAATTTTTTTTCTATGTCAATAAAAATAGATTTTAATCATAAATGCAATAATTTAAATTTCCTAGAAAAAATGTAATTGTTAGTATAAATTATTTTTTTATTAATGTGTTTTCTAACCAAAAAAAAATATATTTCTTTAGATATGTTATTTATTGCATAGAACTATTTCACTGTAAAAATGATGATTCTGTAATTATGTTTGGGATTTTGGCTATTTTGAATACTATAGCAACTAGCAAGTAGTGTTACTACAGCGGTGGCACAATTGTAAATTTCAACTTTATTTAGAAAACTAGATTTTTTTAGATTTCTTTTTATATTTGATATTTTTTTTTATTATTTTACAATTTTGCTCACCTATTTTGAACTTGAATTTTGTTATAAAATAATTATTTGGCCTATAAAAGAATTATTTTTTACCAACTCATTAGTTTTTCTTGCTCATGAATAAATAGCCTAAATAATCTTCTTTTTTAATCTAAACAATTTTTTATTTGATGAAAGAAGTCAGATTTTAAAGGCAAAAACTAGCAAACTAATTTTATATTTTGACAAGTAATTAAAGGTGATAAATGACAAAAATTCTAAATCAGTTTTGGTTTCAAAATTCATTATAAAAAAAAGACAAAAAATGTTTTACATAGATTTTCGAAATTTCTTTACCTTAATTTTTAGCTTACCTTCAATAGTTTTAAGCTTGTTTCCTTCTTTTTTCCTTCTACATTATAGTCTAGGTTATGTTATTATAGAGAGAGATTTGACTGCTATTTCCTTGAGGTTATAGTCCTTATTTAAAAATGTAATTAAATAAAATGATATTGTTAGGGTGGTAGGAAGTTAATTTCATATATTTTGTTTACATAAATAATAAAACTTTAAAAATAAAAAATTAATCTTTAATAACAATTTTTTTTAACTAAATCTAGTTTTAAATTCCTCAACAAATAAGTAGCTTACGTATCATTATTTTTAGTTTAATTATGATAATTATCATTATATATGATAATATGCATGCTAAGGTCTGTAATTTTAAATATTTAATTTTATGTTTAGAGTGCATAAGAAGTTTTGTTTTAAATCCTTTTACAAGATATGGTTTTTTACCTTGTTTCATAAAAGTACATGTAATATAAAATAAATAATTATAGATACTATTTGACATTGTAATTGCTAGAAATATATGAAAATAATATATTTAAAAAAAATTATTTTTAATATTAATGTATCAAAACAGTATGTTTTGTTTATCAAAACCATACAAAAACATTAAAAAAAATTAATAAAATACAATTTCTCCCACAAAAACAACCGTAGTCACTGGCCCAAATTTGAAACAACACATTTTACGTGAACAACATTGTAGATGAGGTATTCAAAACTAGAGAAATGATTTGGATAGCTGCCATGCACGTGGAACGATTTTATCCGTCCTGGTCTTACCAGGATGGAGAGACAAGATCATTATAGGAGCTCAATTGTCTTTGTACAAACCACTCCTCTCTTTGTCACGAAGGAATGCAGGTGCAAGCCCTAATATCTCCCCGGTACTTGACAGGATATTTCCTGGAAAAATAATGCACACTCTTCACTCTTGTTAACTGATAATAAGCTCTAGGTTAATCTGAAGGGCCTGCAGTCTTGATACAGTATTTCCATGTTAAGCTTGACCGGCTGCTTTCTCACCAGCTTCCAAGTGGATGGGCAATAAACTACTAAATACTACAAACATAATTACACAGGAAATCTTATTTTTCCTAGTCCATTTCTTGACTACGTTGGAGAAGGACATGGGGGCATGGTCTTTGTGGTTCTCCTTGTGTCCATAAGACTCTGAGATCCCCTCTTTTCTTCCCTAACGTCAGAAAAGTTCCTGCATCAACGCATGAGTTTTATTTATAGGGTCAAGTAAACACTAAACCATTTTGCTTTTTAAGATTGTTTTCCACTCTTTCTGTGAAAAAGAATTTACCAAGGGTGAATGGGACGATATATAGCAGTGCTGGCTGCCCATGGCCATCCATCAAGTTCAGTGCCACATAAGTAACGAGAAGACCTGCCGCGTTTCATGATTAAAAAGGGAACATGTAAGAGATAAGTGCTATTTCAAAATTTCAAAAGCATGTGAACAGCACAACAGTCCTCTTTATCCTTTCATTTTCAAATGCAATTTAGTGGTTCCAATAGAGAAAGGAGACTGGTTTGATAATTCCATACCTAATCCGTAAGCAAGCATTGCCCATGGGAAGTACCCAGCACAAAGGCTCTTATTTGCTGACCAATCATACCTGCAAGAACAATTGATTTTTTTTTTAGCATAGAAAATCTTGATGAAATTAAGAACTTGCAAGCTGAAAGAAGCCCAAGACCAAAGGTGGAGCAGCATGCCTCATCGTTTTTCTACTTTAAAAATGCCAAGAGTGCTTATTGAAGCTCAATCAAAGGAGAGCTATTCTTTAGCTGCTGTTATCTTTCTGTTGTAACAAACTGTATTCAAATATTTGTTTTGATTGTAACTAGCTTGACCATATTTTGTGGGATATTCTTTGTAAACCGTTTGGGATGTTTATGATCTATATAAATCCCATTCAATGTGTTAAATAATATGATCATTTTTATTCAGCAATTACTTCTCTTAAGGTCTCACGGTGATATTTTGTTTATTTGGAGAAAAAAGACTTGGCAGATTTGGATTCTTATAACTTGGAGAGCTAGAACTACTGTTGCAAATATTCTTATAACAACTTAGAAAGCTAGCAGCTAAAGTAAGCATCAGAGGTTTGAAATAGAACGGAAGAAGAAAAGATATTGCAAGAAGGTGAAAGCCCCAATTCCGTGATCTGAATTGCTGTAACTGCATTTTTCCCTGCCTTTTTATCTATTTTTTATTTTAGAAAAGAACAGTTTGAACAAATGAATTCGTTGATCACAGAAATATAAAAAAATTATCTTAACCTGGAGGGAAATATGAGGAATAAACACCAGAGAATGCTAGCAAATATCGAGTTTACAAGTATACAAATAAGCCAAGGGTATACTTCTTGCAAAGACATGCCAGAGAATCATGGAGTGGAGTGTAAACCTGAGGGAAAATGCTATCAGCAACCCAGGTAAAAGGATGTCGCCAAACCCTATGATGCTGTAACCACCCCAAGGATCAAACAAGCGTGGAATCTTTAACAGCATTGGGATACCATCCTCTCCACTTCTATCACCACGAGCCACCTAAGAAAAAAGATGTGACCAATCTTTATACTTCAGCAAGTGAACACATTGATTATTGAAAGTCAACCAAAAGATGCATGTGATAGATAGTAAAATTACCAGAGGATTACTTACCACAATCATGACGCTTTCATGGAACAACTTCTTGGAAACAAACACCCAAAAGATGTCATACAAGAACGCACAACTGAGAAGAACAGTACCCACCTGATTTACAAACATTTTCACTCATTTCAGAAGAACCACTGAGTCACCAGAAATAGTATCTGTCCTAAAAATTTGCTCTATCTAAATTGACGCTAAGTGATACTAAACCTGGTAAAACTAGAACGAGTACAGTTGAAAGAATAAAAGGATTGCATCTTTATATGGAATTAAAGGAGATTTGAACGATACTATCACAACGGCAACCAAAATATCCAACTTGAAGGAAGTAATCGTGTGAGCATGTGCAGAGCAACACTAAAACAAAAGGGGTAATTGCTGGAGCTATTTGACTTAACAAAGATTGCCTATTTAGGATGGTAATCCACTGCACACATACTAGGTTAAAAAAAAAAGCAATTAAGAAAGGATAAAAATGATGGGAAATAAAAAATCTAAGGGGCAGCCTATGCAGGCCCATTACTTGGTGCAACGGAAAAAGTTTTAAACTCACAACCACAAGGAACGATTCTTCCTCACACCCTGCCTTGGTGGGGGCAAAACTATTGCAATAACTTGTACTTATTAGCTTACTAGATTTTTTAAGAACATTACCTTGAGATTAGGTGCATGGACAATTTGCAGAACAGTGATTATCAGTGCAATTCCCTGGTTTACAAACAAATAAAGGACAAAGGATTATTAGCTGAATTGCTCCACTTGACAACTTCACCCAAAATGAGATATACGAGATAGATTGCAAAAGGCCATAATGTATGCCACTTATTATCCATTTCATTTTGGAGTCATTAATTATTAGTGGGATTGGAATGGAAAGTACAGTAGATGGCACTACTAAAGCAGCAACCAGAGAGAGAATTCTTTATAATCTTGATAATTGGAAACTTAAAAATTGCAGAAAGCATTAACCGATATGGAAAGAAGGTGTCCTTACAAGTGTATCTTGACCTATCCAGGCAAAGGAGAGATTGCGATGCATAGCCCAACCAGCTGCAAATGCTATGCAGAATGGAGTAACAGCTAACGTTAGGTACGAGAGAGCTCCAAAGAATGGTACTTTTATGTACGATTCTCCAGCATGCTTGAACCACCTGCACAATTATTGTAACTTTAGCTCCCGACCACTGAACTGGTAGAAAATACTTAGGTAATCTGACAGCAAGCATCCATGGATAACCAGCTCTATAAAAACTCCCAGCCAGTAACTTCAAATACTTAATAACTTTTCATATAATCCCTCCCTTAACAGCTGCATTTTATACAATAACATTTATAGCACTGGATTGTAATCAAAAAATGAGCAAACGAAACTTCCTTAGGAGGGGGTGTGCAATTTTCACTGTTACACTACTTTTCTGGAAACCTACCAACAAATAGGAACTTTTAACCAAGTTCCCCAAATCAAAGATTAAAGAATAGTTATGAGCAACTGAAATATGGAACGTGGCTAGCAAGGAGTTTTAAAAGTGAAAAAATTTCAGTAACACAGTAAGTCATTTATAAATAAGAGACTGATTATATACCTTGACAATAAAGCAACCAGGCAAGTTTGCAAGCCCTGCAGATGCATGAAACTACATGCTTAAAATTGATTCCAGCAAAAGAAAAGGGAAAAAAAAGGAAAACATGAACAAACCTGTAACATTAGGATGTTCAGATGTCAAAAAGTTTGATCACAGTTTGCATAACAATTACCACTTGTAAGCATGGTAATAATGCAAGTAGACATGTACATAAATGGTTAAGTATTTGCTCCTGGCACCACATTCATATCATGATTTCAGTGTCAAAAGGGAAAAGTCATACCTCCACACCACCTATGCAGAACAGGACCACCAAAAGCTCAATGAACCAATATGACATGAGTTCGTAAAGTATGACCAGGAAGCATGAAGCAATGACAACAAACAGGACAGCTGATGCTGTATTGATGTCCAGAACACTACTAACACCCACAGCTTTGTCATTTGGAACTTCATCCACAACATCCTACATGAAGAAGACTGAATCATAAATCAGTAAGAAAGTAGAAGTTGTAAAGAAAAAAATAACTCTTCAAGATGCTAAGATGATGCTATTTTGCAAATATTGTCCAAAAAATCACCTTCAATAGCTTGTCCTGTTCGGCAGCTGCTTCTCTGGCAGTCCACGCAGACCAATAAGATGCGCACAAGATGGTACCAACAGCCATTAACCACAAAAAGACTTCGGCGACATCAACTAATGGTCGCTTTGGAGAGTAAAGCTGCACAGACACTGCAAACAGGCAATTATTTTTAGACAACTCTTCCACAAGAAGGAAACTGCCAATATATGTACGCAGCACATCAAAGCAGAAAAGTAGTCACCACCTAAACAAATGGACAAACATCTTCAGAAAAATGAAATATCCAAAAGCAGGTAAGATCAAGTTAACAAATGAATTTGCATGTTACCCTGAAACCATGTGGACTATGGAAGAGAACTTACCTGATGTATTAGTCAATAGCATTTTTTCCAAGCTTGCACCGGCATCTTGTGGGAGTATAATAGCAGGTATGTGTATATCTAGATCAGTTTCATCTGGCTCACAGACCATCTTGTAAAGTTCTGTAGAGAAGGGAAACAAATAATAAGTTGCAAAATAAGCCATAGCGATAGAAATTGACAGTAAAGGACTTTATATTGGTTGTCATGACCAAGCAAGCATTGGTATAAGCAAATTGTGGGTAAATTCAAGAGAAGTTCCTCTTCCATGTCCATGAAGATTAAAAGGATGATGTGTTTAAAAGAGTTCAAAGAAGAATTTCACAGGCAAGTTCGTGGATGGAGTTCAAGCAGTTGTAAATGCAATCCTAACATACCTATTAAGTTAAAAATGGCAGATTTATTGGGCTTTGGGAATTAACAAAACAACGTCCATAAAATGAGTGTAGCTAAAATGAAAAAGTTCAGACGGAAAAGGGATTGGACAGGATGGTGGAAAAAGATTCACATTCCCAATAGCATTAAGAATTAGCGTGTTTGATTGAGTGGACATCAGGGCTATTATCATTGTTTGCTGAGAGCTTCCATTAAGATCCCTACCGATAAGAAATGTATCAAATATAGCAGCAAATACACCAATTACCTTTTTGGTTATTTATAATGAGCACAGCTGAAGCACCAGCAGCTTCAGCATTATTTGCTTTGGTTGTGAACTTGCAGTGACCTCGGTGAACCATGATGACATCTCTATCAAGCTAACAAATTGAAAAACATCGACTTTAGTAAATGTCCACAGCACATCGATGAATTATACAACTATGTTCAAATATCTTGAGCATATATAATATTCCTAAGTATAAACCTTGTGCTTAGGTGCACTACAACAATCTCGAGGGTCTGAAAGTGTAAGGCGAATTTGGTTTGCATTTTTCTCTTTTGACACAATGGTAGTGCCAAATCTAGCACCCACGCCTACAAATTCAGCATCCTCTTCTCCACCGACCCAAGTTTGAACTTTTACCTAACAAAACCAGCCACTAAGTTAACAGATAAAAAATATGAATTCAATCAGAGTCTAGAGCTAACTAAAGTACAATTGCAGACCCCGTAAAATCTTATGAAGGCAACTTTCCGACAAAACCAGATAACAAACGGTTGGCTCCAATGGAATGACCTAAATCAAAAGAAAGGTTGACATTTCCATCATTAAATGCTTTTCCCAATTATAGCTCATAATATAAGCACATTTGATGTAACCTAAGAAACCCAAAAGAGAGCCGAAAAGAGAGAAAAAGACCAGTACTAAATTATGGTCATAAAAAGGAAAGAAACCATCTTCAAAACTTTACTTTTAAACTTTCCTATAACATGCAAAACGAATTCAACCCTAGAGGGCAAATCAGGCACCAAATCCAAATACACAGAACCAAAACCTCAACAAGATCACAAATTTACAAACTCCAACTTTTGAGGGATCACATTACTAGCTCCAGATCACACAAAATTGTAAAACAGAAACAAAACAAAAAACATCAAAAACATGTAATCATGTTAAAAAAATATATATATAGTTAACAATAACCAATTAAAAATTTATACAATTTTAAGCTACAACTAAACCATAAAAAAAACAAACAAAATACACAAAATCCAAGCAACGAAAAGAGAAAAGAATCAAAACCCGGTTGAGAAACCATCAAAGCAAGAACTGGGTCGTTATAAATAATCAGCATTTTAGATGTTACCATTTACCAAAACGAAGTCATTTTCACAGCCAGGCTTTTTGGGAGCTAAGTTATCATCATGGACTATATCTCCTGCTGTAACTGAAGATGGGTGACACACCAGTAAAATCACACCTGTTATAGTGATTATAGAGCACAGTTTTTTAAAATCCATGGATTGATTTTAAGCTATCTTTCTTGGCGTTCTCTTCTTTCCCTACTACATAAATAAAAATTTTGAGCAAGAGAGAGAAACAGAATCTTGTCTAGTTTTGTTCTGTGTTCTGTAGCCGTGGTACGCGGTACGTGGTGTTTTTGGAATTGCGTCCGTGATTATTTTTTAAAATATACTAAAATAATATTTTTTATTTTTAAAATTTTATTTTTAATATTAATAATTAAAAACAATCTAAAAATATAAAAATAATTAATTTAAAATAAAATAAAATCTCAAAAAAATCAAAAATACTTTTTTACCATGAAATACACTCATAGTAAATAATAAAATGAAAAAAGAAGTGAGATCACAGAGATCAAAACTACAATTAATATTCAACAATCATGATTAAAAAGATAATATTATTCTGATTTGTTTTATACAATTAGTAATCATGATACGAAATGCGTTTCATATACAGCCACCTTGGTATTTTTTGCTAAGTAGTAAGCCTAATTTTCCCTTTTTTTATTTTCCACTTCGGTTTTAAATTTTTTGAAAAATAAAAAGAAGAAGATTTCATTAATATATTAATAATATCCAGCCGGGGCAAAAACATTTAATTATTATATTAAAACTTCAATACATATTTGATTAATACAAGATTCAAAATTTTCAGAGAAATATTATTATCATATTTCAAATTATAATTAATTTTAAGTTTAATAACGTAAATGAAGTGAGAGAAAAAAAATATTATTTCTATTTATCTAAAAAAAATATTTTAAAAAATAATAGTCATTACATTAACAAATAGCTCCAAAACATGATTCATTGCTTATTATCTTCTCTACGTGTTAATCTTAAAAAAATATAAAGTAAATAAATAGTATGAAAGCCCGTTGCTCAAATGAAAATGGGTTAAAATTCAAATTTTTTCATATTTTTAGATTATTTTAATATATTAATGTGAAAAAATAATTTAAAAAAATAAAAAAAATATTATTTTAATATATTATAAATAAAAATATTTTAAAAAACAATGTACTGTTACTCTAATATTCTATTATGAAAAAGGAAGAAGCAGAAATGGCCTGGCTAGTCTTGAATTGTGCCCAATCACTTGGTGACTTGACGTGATTATCAATATTGATGTTAAACCTTTTACTTTTCGGGCCTAAGTGAAGGCAGATTTGATCCATCTTGTCACATAACTCAAGGTTTTGCTTGGCGGAGGAGAATAAAGAATTTGCAGGTTTTTCAAGCTTCGAAAGAAACAGGACACCTCCCTGGTTATTCCCTTCACCTTCAACAGGCTAGAGAAAGTTGTAGTAATTTGCTGAATAAAGCTGGCACTAATTGATCAAATCCAAATGAAAACGAGATAAAATATTCCTATTGACCGACTATACATAGTTGCAGCATCCATGCAGCCTGTTTTTGAGAGGATGGCATTAAAGAAGAAATCAATCTCAAATATTCCGTTTTCTTGCCTAGTGAGTGTACTTGATGCATTGAAACTTCAGATACCCCCCATCATGGGAAACACAGATACAAAGTAAATTGAAAGAGCATCCCTCATCTCACTTGTGCCCATGTTGAAAACAATATAAATCAAGTATCGAAACTAGGATCTTTGAAAATGTCAAAATAGTTCTCTCTTACATCTGGTAAGGATTGAAACCAGGCAAAAACAATATAGAGATGTTTGGAATCTTGTGATCCATAGTTGAGTGCAATTTTGTTTCCGGCTCATTATTCACCTCGAATGAAAACTATTTTGGGAATTGATAACCATCTTGGTATGACGTTAGTCTACCATCAGCTTTGTAACTAGAATGGTCGAGGAAGAGGAAGTTGTTGGCTATCAACTGTTCTGAGAAAGAGTAGCTTCCCCCTGGAAGCCTGACGGCTCCTCCATTCATGTTCAGACCTGGGGTGCTGGTTTCACGAGCTAGATTTTCCAAGTTGACTTGGGTTGGGATGTTAAAACTACTATTTGCAGCCTGAAGAAATGGAACTGGGAGTCCATTTCCAACAATTGATGACATGGTGCTGTTTTGGTTGAAGTAACTGACGTCTCTGGAACTCATTTGAGCAAAGCTTCTACTTCTTTCGTCTGGCTGCATGCCCTGAAAGTATCCATGATGACTGCTTGAACCTAGTATCAGATTCGATCTTTCTGAACTCATGCCTATTTGATTCCCAGCAAATCTTGGTTGAATAGAGTTCAATGAAGATGTATCAAACCTATGGTTTGCTTCAAGAGGCTTTGTTAACACAGTAGGCAGTGTTAAGTACATTGAAGAAGCTACCTGATTGGAGGAGCCAGTTGGAAACATTGGCTCTACAGTTAATGCCAGCCTTTCTCCTTTGTTCTTCTTGCCTGATGTCATGGATCCAATCGCTTGGGCATAATCAGATTGATGTTCAGGTGCTTGATGGTGATTATTAGAATCAGTAATTTTTCTGCCTTTTGCAGACCTCTCTAAAGATCCACCATTGCATTGAGCTCTTATGCCCAACACAATACTCTTTGGCTTCTGCACTTGCACATTCTTATCTGAAGGACTATGTTTAGAATTCATCTTGGCAGATAATGCCATTCTTTCTTCTCTTTCCTTCTCAGTTGTTGTCATGGGTACAATTGCTCGGCTGATATGACTATCCAATGTTAGACTGCAATTACTAGAGTCAGTTGATTTATTGGCTTTGCCAAACCCTTCTGTAGACCCACCATTGCAATCTTGAGATCCTTTGCACAAACTGAAGGCATTTCGATGTTGCAGGAAAATGTTCTCCTGAAAATTCTTCTGATGATGCACTTCGGTACTGTTCTCCTGAAAGTTGATAAGGTTCTGCCTGTGGACATTCTCCGCAAACTTATTATGGGGCTGCGCTTGGCCATAGCCCTGAATGTTGTTTTGATGCTGGGCTGGCATGTTCCCGAAAGTGTTTTGGTGCTGAACTTGTGCATTCTCCTCAAAGCTGGTTTGAAGCTGCAATTGAACTTTCTCTCCTCTAAAGCTGCCTTCTCTTGTTTCCAGCTCAGAAACAGTCTCCTCTTCCACCAATTTCTGCATTTCTTCCCTCATCCACTTCAATAAATTCTCTCTTGAAACTTTAAGATCCTGTAATAAAAAGTTCATGTACTTCTTAAGATCATCAAATACAGCTTGTTCATCAGTACTAGGTTTACTCTTCTTACGGCGGACTTCTCTGTGAGGGCCCTTCTTCTTTTCATTAGGAGTTGAATCATTCTTTTTACTCCTCCTTCTTCGGCCATTTTCAGCTTTCCCAGATTTCATTTGGTCTGAAATACCAGGATCACAGTTGCCAATCTGGTGCAATTTACTAGCATCACTAGTTTCATCATTATCAACTGAAATGAAGCTCGAGATCAGTTTGTGTTTTTTTAGAGCTGGTTCGCCACTTGGTTTTGAATCATTGCTTGAAGAATCAGAGTCATCGTCTTTCCTCCTAAACTCCCAGCATTGCTGCAGTTTCAGTTGCTCTGCCATTTTAGAAATGGGGGACATCATGAAAAACCAGAATTTCACTAACTCTGTACCATCAAATAACTTGGAAGATGCTGAATTATCAATGTTATTTTTTCATCCCTGGAGGATCACAGCACCAATTCCTGCCCACGTAGCATCAAGACTCCATGATTTTCTGCAAAAGCTGCTAGACAATCAAACAGCCCACCAAACTTCGACTTCAACTCATTAAGCAGGAACCTGACTACATTGAAACTACTTCAAAGTGAAAACAAGTTTATCAAACAAAGAGCAACCAATAATCAAAGATTAATGAATTCAATGACTTCATGGATTCTCTGTACTTTCGAGATTCTGTAACGAGTGATGTGATGAAGACCTCTAGACACTAACTACAGGCTCAATATCTACAGAAACACAAACCCATGTGTAAAAGAAAGAGCACAATCTTGATCTTTAAAGGAACAAGTACATAGTTTCAAAATCCCCACCTCACTAAGGCCTGAGATGAAAACCAGCAGAAAAGAAATCCAATTCCTGAACCTCAAATACCTTTCAATGAGGCAATAAAGTTCAAATAAAGGCACAAACTTGCATAGCAAACTGCTATTTTATAAAATCCATAATCAGAAAAAAAAAATGCAGAATAATGCTTCCTTCAGAGTTTCAAAAGAGAGAATAACATAGCATAAGAAAACTAGTGAACAGATACTAATCAACTTATAGGATATATCTACCATCTTGTATGTTCGTCTCATAAACCCAAAAAACCAGAACAATGCAGAAAAGAGCTTCAAACAATTCCAAAATACAAATATAATGTACATAAAATCCACAAAAAAGAAAACTAGATTCAAAGTCATTCTCTTTTTCATGATATTGCATACAGAAAGAAAAGAACAGAAAGCAAAAAAGAGCATTAACAAATAAAAAGATTCGGAATAAAATCATCAGAGCACAAAGTAAAGAGTTTTTCATAGATGGACATAAACTCACCAAGTAACAAGCCAAGAAGATGCTTCTCTCTCCCTCTCTCTCTCTGTCAAACATCAACCTCTAAGTCCCATTTCTTTCAGTAGAGCTGTTTTCACTGTGGCATTTATATCTCCACTCTCTCTCTCTTTAAAAGGCAAGAAAAGATATGTTTTTGTCTGTCTGTGTAGTGTTTCCATCTGTGCAGTGTGAGTGTGTTTTGCTGTTTATGGAAGTGAGTCAGTGAGTTGGGTGGTAAGTAGCAGAGAGAGTTATGGGTGGCATTTTAACCCCTTTTGTTACTTGTGGCTGGCCATTGTAAACTGTCTTGTTGAGAAAGAGATAAATTTGTCTTTCCATGTAAACTGGCTTCGTATCTCCAAGCCTTGTAACTTCCATGCCATAGGACTTACTTCCATCTTATGTTCAAGCTACAGCTGTAAAGATTGATGGGATTTATGTATTTATTGATTATTTAAATAATTTGGCAATTATAGAGAAACCCATTTAATGTTTTCACTATATGGTGCGATCATGTTATAAATGGTTTCTGTGGACAAATTTAGAAACGGATAGCATGTTGAATCAAATATGGCTATGGAATGTTGTTTCTCCTCTTACTTTTCTTCAATCTGGAACTTACAAGAGCTGTAATTTGCAAATACTTACAGTTTCAGTATATATAAATAGAATAACATGGCGTAAATAGAGAATCACCAAACGCATTTGCACCAAGGCATTAACTTTACATTAATATTATTAGAAGCTGTGAGAAATATCGAAGAAAGAAAACTGAAATTTACCAATATATTTCTGTATAGGGATATTTTTATTAATTTTTATAGATCATGGATTTGATTTTCTTTATTTCTTGTATCTGTCTTTTTTTATTCAAGTAAATTCCAAAAAATAACTAGTAAAATATCATTAATTACTTCTTAAATATCATAAAATTTCTTGTGATGAAGATGTGTCGAGCTAGAAATTATCATTCGGAGCCAAGTTGAAGATGAAAAACAAATATATATTTTTGTCCACAGGGATAATTCAGCCGATTAAACTTGGAATCTCAAAACCTCCGAGGGCGATTATCAGTTGAGGAATTAGAGGGTAATTCTCATAACCCCTTTCCTTTTCCCTTCTATTCTTCTTGACTTAGCCTTGCTTGAATAACAGGTTATCGAATCCTATTAGCAAAATGAAATAATTTGAATTTCCATGGAGACAACGACGATTGATGAGTACTAAATACATTTCTTGATACTACTTTAGCAAATAGTCCAATATAAAAGAGACGTCTAAAATTAACAACAATCAAATCATTAAGGACACTTAAAAAGTGCAAGGCCTTGTTCTGTCAGGATCATCATGGTGGAAGGCAGATCGCATGCACTCTACCTCTATCAACCTTCGGGCATATATTCTGATAATTAATCATGAATATAACTTGAGCATTTGTTAATTTTCTGACAGTCACTGTATGATTGATGAGAAAAAAGTTTATTATCGGGATTAAGGAGTCGTGGCATGAAGTGAAGTGAAATTGCTTGGGAGAGACAAGGACCTTATCGTTTTTTTTTTCAGCAAACACTATGACTCGCTACGGTTCTACCATTAAATCTAGTAGCTTCTCACCTTCCCACACTGGCTCAACAAGAAGAGGAAACGGGCCATTGAAATGCACCACAATATCATCATATAGGATTCGAAACGTAGACAAAATCAATTTGGTAATACTAAAAGGAACATCGAAGAATTCCTCGCGGATGGCATGTAATCAGTGCTCTATGTCCACGAAGTCCTGCAACATGCTTACAAAATTGTGCTGACACTTCAGATTCCTATCCCACATGTTTACACCGCAGATTTTAGATTGCACAAAAGATCCGAAAAACCGGCAGTGAAGATCTTACAAAAATTATAGCTTTTACAAACTCATTTAAGGGATTGCACAGTGAAGATCTTACCAGTTACCTAACCCTCTCTGAAGGTTTCATCAAGAATTGCACCGTGGAGATCTTACCAGCCACAAAGCACTCTCTTCCTTTGGACAATTATCGTTAGGAATTGAAGAGATATGCTCTTATACAAGAGGGAAAAAAAAAACAAACAAAACCAAAACTACTGTTCCCTTCGTCGCTTTGGATGGGCTCGATAATACCAATTCTCCTCTCTGAAACTAAAATCAATGGCTTTCTGGTAACCTGTGGCAGCAGAGGCAAGTTTAAAAAAAAACGCATGAGATATATAAAAATGTTATTTTCTTTTTCATATACTTCGAGTTCTGAACAATCACATGTGACAATCAATAAACAAGAGACCAAGAAAAAAAAAATTCTTCTGTTTTGGTTGTTACTCTGCACATGTCGCACAATCACATTGAGTGTTTGAGATCCTAATTGTTTGAATAATCCGTCTGATTACAAGCATTGAAATCAGAAAAGATTTTAAGAGATGCAAGTTGGAATGAGACTCCCAAATGAACGCTTCCACATATGCATGAAAGGAAGAAGAAATGTTGAACCATGAATCTACATTTCTTTACACAATAGAATGGTACTTCCATGTCCCAGTAATCCACACAGTATCAGCAGCTTGTTATAAACAGGTTAGACAAATTTCACAATTGGTCCTTGACAATACGAGAACAATCAAGACCAAGCTGCATTCTTATTAGTATGTCAAAATAACAGGGAATTAACTTACCGCCATGGGAATTCACTTGTGTCTATCCCAGCTTGGTGAAGCTCGTCAACATACTGCAATGCTTCCCTGCACTCTTCCCGGTCATCAAAGAATTCTTTTTTGTCACCTTCAATCTGATATGTTTCATGGCCTTTACCAGCAACAACCTGCAGTTTAGAGAATATTCAAGAGACAAAATACAAATAAAATTACGGTGAGAATAATTTCAAGGAGACAATTCAGTTTTTCATTGAAAAATACTGAACCATCTGTCCATAAATCTTCAAAAAGAGTAGTGAAATGGGCATAAACACTTACAACCATATCGCCTTCTTCACCCATGGCAACAGCACAACGGACAGCTACTCGTCTAATGTCATGCAAAAACAGACGATGGCCATTTGGAAGAGGAGGGTAGTAATCATTTTCCCCATGTTTCAAATATTCCTGCATTGACCATCCTACGCCAGCCAACATGTCATCCAATATGTCCACTGATGAAGATGAAACGAGTTAGTAATAACTTTTGCAAAGATGGCATTTTAGTTACGCAGTAGAGTTCAACATGCATACATGGATCTTCACCCCTTGGATTGTCAGATGTCAGAATTGTCATGTCACTTTTATCTGTTGCAATTTTTGTCATTATTGGTCTCTTGCCTCTGTCTCTCTCTCCGCCACAACCAATAACTTCACAAAAAGCAAGAAGTTGGTCAGGTTAACAATACTTACATTTCTTCATGAAACTCATCACTTCCCAGCTATCCCAACTGACATGGCAACTTTATTGAAGTGAATTGGCAATTTTCTCTTCCAACAACAATCAGAACCTAATTCTAACTTGTCGAATGTTGGAGAAAATAATAAGATACCATGAACAGATCAGGACTAATGTCAATAAACTGGAGCTTCCAAATCCCAATTACATCTTGAATTCTCAGGATTATGATTATCTTCAGCAGTTTTGGACCTAAACAAAGGATAACTACTAAATCACTGTATTTGCACTGCCAGACTTGGGAGAATTATCCACGAATGGAAAAGAACATTTAGCTATGGCAAGATAGATGGTTGACATAAACTTAAATCAATATATCATCATTAAAGAATTAAGAGAATCAAAACGACAAGCATATTTCTAGCTTGAGAATTTCCTGTGCATATAATACTCAGCCTAGCTTTTATCACTTCCTTATAGCAAATGGTCCAAGACTTTGTACAAGGAAAAAGACTTTAAAACGCCTTATCCAAGCATAAAGCTAGAATTATCACAAACTTAGAGAAGTAGCACTGAATGCATGATGAAGGTTAGGAGAAAGCAATAGAAACGCACCCGTGATAATTCTTTTAGGCCTAAGCTCCCTTACGGAATCAAGTAGTCTAGATAGGGCATCAGGTGTATGAGCATAGTCCACAATCACCCCAAATGCCTGCTCCTCGTCAATTAACTCACACCTACCAGGTACCGCATCTATCTCTTCAATCCCTCTAACAATGTCTTCCAATGGTGCACCAACTGCAATCCCAACTGCCACAGCCGCAAGAATATTGTAGATATTGTGCTTCCCAAGCAATCCTGATGAAATCTCTAAAATACCATGGGGTGTATTAACCAAAACTTGTGTCTCAAACAGGGAGAGCTCATACTTCAAGGGATGAACATCTGCATTTTTATTTTCCATAGCAAAGGTCACAACTGGCACCTCTTGGTTTCCTTGAGCAATAAAGAAAGGTGCATTTGGGTCATCAACGTTAACTACTTTCCTATGCCTTTCTGGATCCACCATCCGAGCAAACAACTTAGCCTTTGCATTCTTATACTCCTCTTCTGTCCCATGAAAATCTAAATGATCCCTCGTCAAATTGGTAAAAACAGCAATATCAAAATCAACCTCATCACACCTCCCTAGAGCCAGTCCCTGGGAAGTAGCCTCCATCACAACAGCTTCAGTTCCATTATGCAGCATCTTAGCCATCAAATTCTGAACCAAAATGGCACCTGGGATTGTGTTAGGTGCCTCCAGTTTATTATCCCCGTGTATATAATATGCCACCGTACTCAACATTCCAGTCCTCAACCCCATTGCTTCATACATCCCTTTAACCAAATTCGCTGTCGTAGTTTTCCCATTCGTCCCAGTTATCCCAATCACAGCCATATTCTTTGAAGGGAACTTATAAAATGCTGCAGCCAATGCAGGCAAAACTGCATTAGTATCCTCCACAATCACCAAAGCCTTACACCCCAAAGTCTCTTCAATATCAACCTCCTTGCTAGCCACAACCGCAACAGCACCTCTCTTATCAGCCTCGCTCAAATACAAATGTCCATCCGTCTTCATCCCCACACGACAAACAAACAAATCACCAGCACTCACCACTCTCGAATCATCCTGTATACCAGTAATCTCCACCTCCAAATCCCCCAAAACCGAAACCGGCACCACTTTGCTTTCATCCAAAAGCTCAGCTAAACTCATCCTAAACTTTGGTTCCACAATATTCACCTTCAATTTCCCGATACTATCAAAATCCAAATCAAAACTCTTTTCATCCAAAGACGCCCCAGCATTGCTTTTTCCACTCTTTTCACCCACACCCACATCAAACCCACTTGAACCATCTTCATCACTGTCAGTATCAATCACAGTCAACCCTGTTAGTTCATCAATCTCCTCCAAGTCCACCACCTCTTCAGGCTCTAACTCTTCAACACCTTCCATAACATCACTACTTCCTTTAATGTCTTTTGGTTTTAACAGTCCTTGTTTAACAAGTTCTTGTCTTTCCATAACGATAGCCTTATCAATCTCACCAAACAAATCATCACCGTCACTATTTAAGGAATTGGGATTTACCTCGGTATCTGCAATGGCTTTGAGAAACGTTGATTGGTTCTTTTTGAAGTCTTCTTCTTGAGCTTTTCTTGCTCTTGAAGCTTGGATATGAACTTGTTCCCATTTTGATACTCCATGTGCTGTATCTTCTGGTGCTTCAGGTGGGTCATTATCTGCTGTGTTTGGGTAGAATTTTCCATCTGGGCCAATAGCAAATAGCGAGTGTTTTGTGCCGTGGAGAGAAAGGAATGAAGGGGTTTTAGGGAGAGAAGGAAATAAATTGCGGGGTTTGAAGAAGGTTGGTTTTGGAGAGAGCAAGTTTGGGTTTTGAGAGAGAAATGTGTGCGATTGGAGAGTGAATGTGAAGGCCATTGATATGATGAGAGATAAAATGATAGTGGAAGGGGATAAGGGAGGTTTAGTGCTGAAAGGAAAAACGGTGCGCTTTCAGGTGAGAGCGAACAGGACAGTCTTTTTCTTCTTCTTCTACTTCTTCTTTTTGGTTAAATTCTTTTTCTTTTATCTTATCTGATTCTTTTCTTCTTTTTTTTTAATTAGGCGAAGTTGGGATATGGCTGCCAGGGTTGCTATTACATTACAATTACAATTAAAAAAAAAACCCATAGAAAATTCATGATGCATCTATAGATAATTCACTATTCACCACAGCAATATAATTACTGTTTTACCCTTTAAAAAAAACCATTGGCATTGGTATTAAATGGTCTTTTCCAAATAGTCCATTAGATATTATAAAATTAATCGGAGACGATTTGGTCTTCTTACTTTTAAAATACACATTATAATGATTATATTGCCCTCACAACTAAAATATTTTGAAAGATTACATGAAGGCAATTCCATCTTTTTTATGTTTTAAAGATGCAATATAAATATTATATTACCCTTACATGCAAGAATTGTTAAAATTATGTAAATGGGTTTTTTTGTCTTTTCTTATTGATTTTTTTGTAATTAATAAGTTGACACGGGGTGATTTGATTTTTTGAATAAAATAAATATTATTAAAAAAAAAAATTGTTAACATATACGGGAGTGGACACCGTGTGCAGCATCTCCCCACTCCCAAAAATCACCTTCCAAGGCAACGTTGAAAGCGTCTCACCATTCTCTTTTTATTAGTGTCGACGACGGCGTGGTGCATGAGCTCTGATAGACTTTTCTTTTCTCTTCCTTCCTCTTTTCTCTTTCTTTCTCTTACCAAAATATAAATGTGTCATTTAATTTATTTTTTATTTTTAATTTGATCATCATTCTTTTCATTGCTATTTGTTTTGTTTTTTACCATTTTATTAATTTTTTCTTTAATTTTGCCCCTTATCATTTAGTTTCATTTAATTTTTAAATTAAATTTGGTGCTCATTCTTTTGATTGTTGTTTTTTTTATTTTTAAGCATTTTTCTAATTGAATTTCATCTTCAATTTCATCTCTTAACATTTGATTTTAAATTATTTTTGTATCGAGTCTAGTCTTTATTCTTTTAATTGTTATTTTTTTTATTTTGGATCTTTTTTATTGTATTTTTTTTAATTTTATCCTTTAACATTTTGATGATTTGGAATTTTTTAATTTTATCCTTTAACATATGGTATGAATCTATTTGCGTTTCAAAAATATTTTTGAAAAAATTTAAATTTAAATTTAAATTTTTTCTTACTTTAAATTAATATTTTTAGTGTTTTCATATCATTTTGATGTGTTGATGTCAAAAATAATTTTTTAAAAATAAAAAAAATATTATCTTGATGTATTTCCGAGCAAAAAACACTTTAAAAAATAAGCGCAACTACACTCTCAAACACCCCCATGAATGAGGGTGAGACGAAGACTTCTCTTAGAGTTTAAGATAATTTATATAACCTCCAACCTCCATAGGTGTGTTCTTGTAAAGGATAGTGTGGTGAGTGTGCTTGCCACCATGTAATTTTGGATAAATGGAAACCCTTGCTTGGAGTGATAACGAGCCTCTGCAAAAGCTATCTGAATGAACCCGGAGGTGATTAGTTTGCTCCAAGTGTGTTTGATCGGCCTAGACTTGAGCATTCAGGGAAGTGGGAGCTATAGATAGCCTTATACTCAGAGATGCTGTCTTGTCGGATCTAAAGAAGGCCCATAGGACTGCAAAAGAAAGCCCATAGGACTGCAAAAGAGGGCCCAATCCTCACCAAGGCAAGTGACTGCAAAAGAAGGCCCATAGGACCAACATTTTCGCAAGCATTAGAGGGAGGGATGTGGAGGGAAGGTTCTTGCAGGGTTGCTAATCCGTGGAGGCTTTAAACACTGCAAATTCCATGTTCATAGAAGACTATGGCATATGCGTGGATAAATTATCACCCCATTCCAATCTCTTCACACAAACCACAAGCTCAGAGAAGTAGTTAATGTATTCTTAATTTCCGGTCAAACTTCGAAGCATTTCCCCGTCAACCCGGCTGTTTTCATCGTCGTTTTCGTTTTCATCAATATTATTACTTGTTGATCACGTCGTTGCCATTTATGAGGCGAAGCAAAAGAAAATTCACAACAAAATTGCTAGATTTGTTAATGTTTTCTTATCGTCAAGAAAATTTTTAACTTGATATTTGTA
>Ga0307515_10005876_pt1 | contig 24757 bp, 15 predicted proteins | sample 17_EM_MG_FD_194513 | JGI IMG/M metagenome (GOLD analysis project Ga0307515, IMG submission 194513) | Populus trichocarpa ectomycorrhiza microbial communities from riparian zone in the Pacific Northwest, United States - 17_EM | ecosystem: Host-associated > Plants > Roots > Unclassified | place... | reverse complement strand
TTTCTTTATTTCTTTATTTTTATTTTTGCTTTTTTGTTTTTTTTCCAAAATTGTCTTCTTTTTTTGTATTTTTTTCAGAATTGTTTTTGTCGATTTTTTTTTAATACTGAGCTGGTTGAGAATTTAGCTTTATAGTTTTTTCTTTAAAACACTTTTGATTGCTATAATATTTTTTCATATGGTTTTTTTTTGTTTTTTTTTTTCCAGAATTGTCTTTGTCAATTTTAGTTTTTTCATATTGAGTTGGTTGATAATTTAGCTTTGTAGTTTTTTTCTTTAAAAAAAATATTGTGGATTATTACAGCATTTCCCCACATGATTTTTTCTTACTACAGTGTTTCCCCACATGTTTTTTTATCGATTTTTTTTCCAAAATTATCTTTGTCGAATTTATTTTTTTCATACTGAACTGGTTGAAAATTTAGCTTTGTAGTTTTTTTTCTTAAAAACACCGTTAATTGCTAAAGTGTTTCCCCACATGATTTTTTTTTTTGTTATAATTTTTTTTTTAAATTGTCTTTATCGATTTTATTGTTTTTAATATTGAGCTAATTAAAAATTACAACTGTAGATTTTTTCATGAAACACTATAGATTGCTACAGTGTTTTCCTGCATAGTTTTTTTTTCCTTTTGTTTTTTTATGATTTTTTTCAAAATTATTTTTATTGATTTTATTTTTTTAATATTGAGTTGGTTGAGAATTACAATTGTATATTTTCTGACAAAACACTATAGATTACTGCAATGTTTCCCTATATGATTTTTTTTCCTTTTGTTTTTTTTATGATTTTTTTCAAAATTATCTTTGTCTATTTTATTTTTTTAATATTAAGCTGGTTGAAAATTTAGCTTTGTAGTTTAATTTTTCTTGAAAACATTGTGGATTGCAATAGTGTTTCTCCATATAATTTTTTTTATGATTTTTTCTATAAATCCATGACAACGCACAAATATGCCGTAAGCTCGCGGTAGCGCGCAGACATGGCAGCTAGGAGTGATCATTTTTTGTTCGGTTCGGTTTTTATAAAAAAAAAACCAAACCGAATTAAAAAAAACCAAACCCAACCGAAACCGGTTCAAAACGACCGGTTTGGGTTCGGTTCGGTTTTTAGGACAAAAATTGGTTCAAATCAGTTTGACTCGAATTTTTTGGTTTGGCTCGTTTTTTTCCGGTTTGGCTCGGTTTGTTTCCGGTTTGGGTTAGGTTCGGTTCGGTTTTTTTGGTTTGGGTTAGGTTCGGTTCGGTTCGGTTTTTTCGGTTTTAGGCTTAGAAAACCGAAACTAAACCAAATCGGCTGGTTTTTTTAAAATTTTAATTTGTTTAATTGGTTTTCTCGATTTCTCGGTGTTTTTACTCAATGCTAATTGCAACTAGTATGAGGTATATGATGTTGTATAAGTCGGCGCCTTTTGCCCCTTTATGTTTTTGTAGTGGCTATATACAGTGGTGGAGGAAAGAGAGCTGGCAGGGCCCGACCCTTGCAAGGAAATTTTTCCCAACCCTTCCCTTTCATAAAATAATTAAAATTTTAACTAGTACTTTCTTTTTTTTCATGGAACCTCCTTCTTCTCTTTTTCCTAGGCCCTCCCAGCATCATCCAAAGCCAATGTTGATATTTTTCAAGGGGGACCTACTTTCTTTTAATCCTTGATTTTTTTTTCTTGCTCCGCCCCTGGCTATATATATGAGGTTATGGCGCCTTTTGTATTAATTCTCACGCATTCGTTGCTCAACTTAGAGAAGGGAGAAAAGTCCGATAACTTTTTCTTCTTTTCTATTTTCTTCAACAGAAACTCTTAGTCTTGGGTATAAAAGGACCTCAACCTCTTCTACTTTCATTACAACTATCCCTACTAAAAAAATCCAAATAATTAGGCAAATACACTTCTTTTCTTCTTTTATACATTTTTCTCAGCCCTTTTAATTTACTAGAAATGGAGGAGGTGGCAATGGAAAAATCAGTGTCCAAGAGTGACGCAACATATAATCGAATGGAATTTCCGATGAAAAGCCTAGGGAACTTCCCCATCCCTGCTGGTCAAAATTACTTCAATTTTGTTGCAATGGACACGCTAGGCCGGCGATGGGGATTCAAGGTCTCCATTCGCAACGTGGGAAGACATAAGAAACCTTGGATGTCTGGCCAATGGAGGAGGTATGTTCAAGAGAAAGGGTTGAAGAAAGGAGATAGAGTTAAGTTGATAATGCATGAGGAGGGAAATGCTGTCAGGAGTTATCGTATCAGGGCTGAAAGAAACCTGACGATGCGCATCTGGATACCGGTTGAAGAGTTTGCAATATAGAGATGGAAATACCTAAGTTGAGCTAAATGCATGTGTGGTTAATTTCTAATAAAAAATGAAGACAAACAAATTGCCCCTTTCTTTCATGGCGTTTAGTCTTGGTATTACGTAAAAAAGCCTAGTGGCTTCGCACCTTGCATCCTTCGTAGTTGTTTGCACCATTAATCACCTAGTCCTGTACTTTGTTTATACTACTGGTGACTTACCAGTACGCGGTGGGCTCTTGTGTTTTTAATATCCGTTTTTTCTTTTATATGAAAGGGGCATATATATGCTACCATGAGTTTTTTAGCTTGTAATTCCATCCTTATATAAAATATTTTGGTGTGTTAGGTACGATAAATTCTTATCTTAAACCGAAATGCTTTCTTTCACCTCTGATACGATAAGACCTTAGTTTAAATGAGCTAAGTGTTTTTTAATTGTTAGGTGTTTTTTAATTGGTTTAAATGAGCTTCGATTAATCATCCATTAAATACCAGAAACCGAAATGCTTTCTTTCACCTCTGATACGATAAATTCTTTCGCCATTCTCTTGCTCATGCATAGTACTCAAGATAACCTTATCTCCTTTCTCCAGCCCTTGCTGACGAACATGGTCATCCCATTCGCCCTTTAGCCAAGGTTTCGGATACTTACCTTCATTGCAGAAGGAGACCTCAAGTCTCCATTGTTGTTCTAGCATGTCAAATGCCACAAATCCGACCGAGTTCGGTCCATCAAGCAGGGGGAAGGCTCAGAAACTCCTAGCCGGAAATTCCAGTGGCTTATTTTTTGCATCGCTCTCGGAGAGTACTTTGTTCATCACCTCCATTTCTAGTTATAATAAAATGGGATGAGCAAATGAGCAGGAGGATTAAAGCACGAAGTCAGGTTACTGGTGTGAGAGTTCAAGAAAGATAGTGATCACATGTACATTTGAGAATTAGAAAAATTAGAACAGTTACATGTAGTGTTTTGTTAATCATATATCGCGCAACATTTCAGCATTAATGTGATCATGATTTGTAATAAAATAAAATTCTCCCCCAGCATACTTCCGTCATGACTCCAACCCTTCAACTTCAAATATTGCACAATATGCATAAACTTATTAATGTCGTAGATAAGGCGAGATCAGAACATACCTTCAGGAAGCTGTTGGGACAGCGTTGAAGCGTGCAGAAGCTGAGGTAGGTGAAGCCACAAGCCGATGACTGGTGGCGCGTGATGAGCAGGACCTGGAGTTCGTTCTCGTTCTATTCTACCTGGACGTGATAGTGGCGTTATTCACCAACAACTGACGAGGGAGATCAGGGCCTTTTGGTTCTGCTGTCTTTCCCTCTTTCGTTACTACCGCTGCTATCGTTGGTTGTTGGAGGTGGTGCTGTTTTTGGTGACTGATTTGGTGAGTTTGGGGTGCTGTGGGTGTTTGGTGTGTGGTGGTTCGGTGATGCGATGGACGACGCGTGGTGATTGCTTGGCGAGAGAGAGGGCAGTCGATGTGTGTAGATGTGAGTAGCGTGGAGGTTTGGAGAGTATGGCGATGGGGGCTGTGGTTTTCTTGCCGGCGTGATGATTACAATCAGTGATGGGGGCTGTGGTTGTCTTGACGGCGTGCGGGTTTGGTCGATGGCGGTGGGATTGTTTGGATCTACTTCTGGTTGGCGATGGTGATTAATTTGTTTGTGGGTGCTGGACAGTGGGTTGTGGCAGCTGGGCTCCAGTAGTGGTTGGTTTGATGGGAGGGTTTGATGATGGTCGAAAGTGGAGATGGAGTGTGGTGTTGAAGGCATTGGCCAGCGCTGCTGGCGAGAGAGAGAAGGACGGTTATCGGTGGTGGCGAGTTAGACTGGCGGTGGTGAAGGGGAGGTGACTGTGCAGAGGTCAGTCGAAAGTTTCTATACGTTTTTTAAAAAAAATTTAAACTTTTTATTATTTTTTATTTTAAATTAATATTTTTTTTATTTTTAAATTATTTTAATATACAAACATCAAATAAAAAATATTATTTTAATATATTTTTAACTAAAAATATTTTAAAAAATAATTATAATTATAATTATAATTATAATCGTATTCATATTCCGGGCTCTCGTGAGATAGGAGGAGTGTCTCGGGCTGTGTGAAATGTATTATATTTCTTATAAAGATAAAAAAAGAGAATGAGCATGCGCATGAGCCGGAAAGAGATTAAAAGAATGACGAGTAAGAGCAGAAAAACAAGTGAAAATAAAAATTAAAAGGATATACACACACAGACTTCCTTGTTCAAAACCAAAAATAAAGATATGCAAAAGTGTTAAAAGTTATGAAATGATTTTTTTTTTAGCATTTGACTAAATTGCACCAAAAAGTATTGTTGCATATTTTGTTTTTTTTTAAAAAAAAAAATTAGGATAATCGATGGTTACAAATAAGTTAGAATACCATCCGGCAGGAATTTATTCTTTAAATTTATAGCACTGTTGTTTTATAAAGTTTTTTTTATTTATTTTATAATGTATTAAAATAAAATTATTTTAAAAAGCTCTTGAGTTTGACAATACCATCAAATCTAATATTATTAGGCCTAACTTGACTGTAGATCTATACATCTTGGGTCTGGCTTGGCTGCCACACCCAAGTCTCTTGGATCTAGCTTGATCCTCAGATTCAAGGCTCTTGGTTATATTGTTACTAGATCCAAGTTGTTTAGGTTTGGGTTTTGCATGATTGTTAAATCCAAGAGTTTAAAACATTCTTTATATTTTTAATATTTTTTTGACATTTGAAAAAAAATAATATTGATCAACTAGAAAGCGTCGGTCAATATATTAGTTGCAGCTAAAAGTTTTCCTATAGTTTTGACTTATAATCTTAAATCTCGAAAACTTTTAATTTGATTATTTAATTTCATCATACATTGCGTGCGTAGGGAAAATGCATGCAGAGCGTATATGTGGTCGGTAGCGTTTTCCATATCAAAGGGATAGATTGAAGAGGTGAGTTTTTATTCGTACTGATATTTTTCTTCGAGGAAGTTAGTAGCAATTTTCATATAATACACTAGAGATTAAAATTTCAAGCACGCTTAATTGAATCCAAATTAATGTAATCTTGACAAAAGAAAGCACATTAAGCATAGAATTTATTTTTCTAATATAAATTACCATCCCAAATAACACACAAAAGAAGGGAAAAAAAGAAGAAAAATGATGAAAAACCATCGTTAAATGGAAGGTTCTTCACAAACTTGAAAAATCACAAACAAATTTGAGAGAAGAAGACAATTATTCAAAGCACAACCTGTTGAACATCACAGTTCGATCATTCTATCGAGCAAAATCATGAACCTTTGGTGAAGAAGTGACCTCATCGCAGGATACCTTGTCCTCAACTTCATGGTCACAAAGTAAAAACTGCAGCAACGATTTGAAGTAGCGCGGAACTAGTGGTTCATTGGAGGCCTTAGAACCATAGGATGAGGGCGTTTCTTAGGAACCGTATGAAAAGAAAGGTTAATAGTTTCCTGCCAATTTCTCATATTTTTTGGTATAAAAAGAAATGGTTTTCTGCTGCTAAATCTAGTTCATAAAAAGAATTGATTTTACGTAGATCATAAAGATTTTCATGGAGAATCCAAACCATAGCCAGTGATCTTCTCATGAAATTATATAGAGCAAGCAATTTCAAAATTGATGCAACCAATTTCAAGTCAATAATGTTTCCAACCGACACCGAATGGATATTTTTGCGTAATTGTTATTTTAATTTAAAAATATATAAAAATAATATTTTTATATATTTTTTTAAAAATTTTTTTTGACAACATTATATTGATATAAAAAAACATTAAAAATAAGCTTTGTCACCCTTCTCCTCTCTTTCTCCTTTGACCGGCGGTGAGGCAAACCGAGAACTGCTAGTGATGGGGTGGGACGAAGAGTGAGAGACTCTGGTCTAGTTTTAAAGGGGTGATCGGCTGGAGAGAGGGGAGGGACGATCGTGTACAGAGGGAAAGACGTGGCCACTAGCCGATGATGGTGAAGAAGACGAGAGCGGGAGTTGGTGGCGGCTGCGATTTTCTATGGTTTTGGCCGCGGCAGGGAAGGGAGGCGGCGACTGAAGAGAAAACAAAAGGAAGTGATGGTTTTTCAAGTGGCGGCTAAGGGAGGAAATCTCTGTGTTGTCTAAACGGGCGGAGATGGAGTGGCAGAGAGAGATCTCTGGTTGGGTTTCAAAGAGAGAGGGGAGCGGCCGGCCTCTGTCAATAGGGAAAAGGAGGCTTGCGACTGTCTTTGAGAGAAAATTTTAAGTTTAGGGTTTTTTTCATGGTTGTCCTAAATTTCTGTCTCAAAATTGCTCCCCCTGTAAATTTTCTCCCTTTCTTGTATCTGTTGTGTACACTGGTATTTATAGGAGAAGTGTGGCTTCATCACAAACACATTGGTCCCTCAACTCTCTTTCTTTTTTTATATTTTAAATTTTTTTATTTTTTGTATTTTTTTTTTAAAACGAGCAATATCAACGTCGGCTCAACAAGGAAAAATCAGTGACTATAAAATTAACGCATTAAAAGTTGAACGTGTTCACAATACCTTTGAAAAATTTAAATTCTTCTAAGATAACGTTGGAAATGCTAAAAACGATGCAAATATATCAAAAACACATTCTTTTGGGTTTTTATTGTTGTTTTTACTATTTTTGATTTTTTCTGAAAAATTATCAAAAACATGGGTAAACAATTAGGTAGCAACACTACTATTAGTAGAATGGCTTTGTTTCTTCTTGGTGATGCTACTGTTAGTAGAATGACTCTGTTTCTTCTTTCTGCCTCTGTTTTTTGTTTCTTTTCCTTCTCCTTTTTGGCTCCTGGCTATGCTTTCCTTTCTTTTCTGTTTCCCCTTTCCTTTTTGTTCTTCCTTTCTGCCCCCTATTCTCCCCTACTTTCCCCTATTTCCCTCTATTCATTTTCTCTTTTCTCTCCCTTTTGTTCTTTCTTTCAAACCTCTTCAAAATCGTTCCTCTCTTCCCTTTCTTTCCCTCTGCTCCCTTTCTTTCCCTATGCTTTCTCTCTACTGTCGCTCTTTCTTTTCTCACTTTTCTTCCCTTTCCCTCATCTTCCTTTCTTTTTTTGCTTTTCCTTTTTTTTTTCACTCCGGTATCTCCTTTTTTTCTGCTCTCTTCCCCCGTATTTATAGGGAGGAGGATAAAGGGCCACCCTGCCCTTTCTTGTCATTGCGCAGGGTAGGGTGGCATGGGGCGTTCTCTGTAGGGCATGGTTCCCTCTTTTTGTTTTTCAATGTGATTGTAGGGCGTGTGGAGGGGTATGGCTTGTCACTGTTTGGTCAAGTCAGGGAAGAGAGAGCGGGGGAAAAATCAAAGAAAGCTTATTCTTCCCTGTCTGTGTGCGGGAGGAAGGAAGAACATGCACAGTGTCGTTCAAAACGACACTGTTTTGAGCCTTTTTGGTTCACAGTGTATGAAACGACATCGTTTTTCACAAAATGCGTCATTTCATTTAAAAAGAAATGGCACCAAAAACATGTCAAAGTTCAAATCGGTCCTTACTTTGTGATTTGTTCAATCAAATCCTCAATTGCAATTTTGATTTTAAGAACCAATTCAACTGCGTCCTCGCCAAAATCGGATGTCAGCCCTAAAGTTGGTCGTTCTTTTCACGTCGATCCTTGGTCTTGGATTTATGCAATTGGACCCTCATTGATCAATAAACTTTTAATTTCTTCAATTCAGTCCCTGATTCAGTCAATTCTAGCCCCTCTATTTACATGTCATTTTCAGTTTGGTTCTTGGTTTCAAATTTCTTCAATCAAGTCCCTAATTGACTATCAAACTTCAATAATTATGCAATTAAGCCCTTGATTCGACCAAATTAGCTCTTAAAAATTATAATTTGACCCAGAACTTTAATTTCTTCCAATTAAAGCTCAAATTGACTTAAAAATCAAAATTTCTTACAATCAAACCCTTCATAAATTCAATTAAACCTTCAATAAAATTTAATTGACTCCATAAACATCTGATTTTGAACTTTTCTTTCTCAAATTGAATTCTCTTTGTCAATAGGGTTCTCATCAGTTAACGATATACTATCAAATTTCAATCTTTGTATTTTCAAACCTCCTCAATCAATTTTTGACTATTTTCTAGGCGCTCTGACATCCTTTTTCTCAATGCTATTATTTTTTTGGTTTTTTCCAAATATTTTTTTTTTGTATTTTCTCCTTGTTTTACGGAGACCCAAAAATGGGTAACAACACCTTCGACCTGGGTTATTATGCTGGAAGCATCCTATTTAGAAAAATAATGAAGTTTAATCCCCAACCAATCAAATGTTGAAAGATGAAATAAAAAAAAATATCAATTATACAAAAGGATCTAAAATTAAAAAAAAATAGCAATGAAAAAATGATGATCAAAATTGAAATAAAAAAAACTAAATTAGATGACAACTATAATTTTTTTATTAAGTGTGAAATTTAAAAGACAAATCAATTTTATAAAATGACCTAAAAAATTGTTCTAGCGGACAATTACTTTCTTTCTAGATAAACATTTTTTTCGGAGGCATATTAGCTTTTGTTAATTTACAAATTACTTTAATTTTGGATTTGACCAATTCAGCCTATATAAATATTTATTGTACTGGGGTTCCATAGGCATACTGTCTTATTTTGTTATCCTAGATAAGATCAGAAAACAAAATAAGTCAAAAAATAAATGATGACACGCGTTAACTTTTTAAATTTGAAATATAAATCATTAGATTGGAAGCACCATACATGAAAAAACCGTGAAACCCAATCTAAATAAATCAAATATTGAAGGATGAAACTGCAAGAAAAAATTAATCATACAAAAGGATAAAAAAATAATAATTAGAAGAATGAGGATAAAAAATGAAATAAAAAAATAAATTAAAGGGAAACCACAAATTTTTAATTGTAGTGTGAAATTGAGGAAAAAAATAACTTTAACAAAATGATAAAAAAAATCAAAAGAATAAGGACTAAATTAAAAAAATATATATACTATAAATTTAGATTAAAAGATAAAATTGAAAACCAATAAAAATTAAAGAACAGGGTTAAGAAAAAAAATCAGAAATCAAAAGAATAAGAACCATAATGAAAAAAAAACCACAAATGACAAATTGAGATTGAAGAATAAAATTAAAAAAAATTAAAACTTTACAAAAATATCAAGGATAAAAATTATAAAAAAAAAAACAAGGGCCAAATACGAAGGTAAAACAAATTGAGGATAACTTTGAGAATTTTCAAGACTAGGCACAAAAATTAAAGAAAAAAGAGGAAGGAAAAAAATTTCACAAATGATACATACGAGGTATGTTCATGATAAGCACTAGCCAGGGATTGAGAGTCCATTAAGATAATTCAAAAGCTGTTGTTTTTTTATTAGGTGATATCGCACGTACCATCTAATAACCATAATATTTTTTCACGTGCTGATGTGTGTGATATAATCATTTTTTTTATATTATTTAAACTTTAAATGATAAATTTGCCCCTCACCCTGGACCAAAGTTATGTTTGTTTTTTTATTTTAAGAGTAATAAAGTAAAATCAATGTAATTTTAATAGTAAAAAACATAAATACCTCTGTATACCAAACCTAAAAACAATTATTACATGAATATTTTTGTTTTTTACTTGTTCATAAGAAAAAAACTTTGATACCCTCGTTAAGTAGCCCAATTGTTTATGATCTGAGAGGTAAAATCATAAATTTACTATTCAAATACATGGTGAATACGAGTTTATAGCTACAGTATAAACGTTGTTTGGACCCTTTTCCATTTAGTTTATTTTGTTATGTTGTGTGTGTGTAAAGGAAAAGAGAGAGACGAGAGATCGCGGGAGGACAGGAGGACAGAGAAGAGCCATGGCCGGTGATGATGAGAAGCCAAGCAGAAGCAGAAGCAGAAGCAGAGAGCGAACACTTGTGTCATGCTGCTCCAACAAAAGAACAAGGAGAGATATCCCATCTTCATCAGAACAGTCCCGTTTATCTCTTAATGATCTGCAACCTCTCTTGATTGAAATTCTTCATAGGCTACCCTCCACTCAATCTGCGTTTCTGTGCAAGTGTGTATGCAAAAAATGGTATTCTCTAATATCTTCTCCTTATTTTGCTGGTCGATTTATAACCCACCATCTCAATCATCATTACAAGCAAAACCCTTCAGCTCTTCTCATCAGTTACTGGAGTAAACCCAGTTGGAATGTCCTGTTCACATTTTCGGATGAACCCATGTTCAAATTTCGTGGATTTGAGCTCAGCTATCTCCCTGAAAGAAATGGGTGTGTTAGGGTCTCAGCTATCGTCAATGACTTGATGTTATGCTGTGTAGCTAAGATTGAAATTGGAATGTTGCAATATTATATCTGCAATCCATTTACAATGCAATGGATTGCCCTCCCTTTGCTTGAAGCTGATTACATGAATGATTACAAGGTGGGATTTGTTTGTGAACCTTACTATTTTGAAGATAGTCAAGGAGAAAGTTTTATTAATAGCAAATATCGATTTAGGGTAGTTCATTTCACTAGAGTAGAATCTACGCAAATAGTTATGAAGACATATTGTTCAGAGACTAAAAAATGGTATAGGTCAGTTCTCGAAGGTTCAGAATTTTGGTGGATTACTGATGTTGTTGCACACAATGGGAAGTTGGTTTGGTGCAATCGTGAGCATATTTTTGCTTATGATCCCTTCAATCCAGAGCTATTCACTTCCATCAATTGCTCTTATATGCAAACCAGGTTGTTGCCCGCAATGGGAAAATGCTTTGGGGTGCGTCAGGGCTTTCTATGTTTGATGGAATTGGTAGGTGTGGGCATTGATCGGACTTTTCATATTTGGAAACTCAAGGATTATAATAACGGGGAATGGAGCTTGGAGGACCATGTTTCTCTCAATGCAATGATCCCTGAAAGTTCCTTGGTCCAGGAAATCGTTGATGGTAGCGAGAACAAGTTAAAACCGCTGGGTTTCCATCCAAGTGATGGGAATATTGTCTACTTGCACTTCCAAACTTATGTCATCTCATTCAACACGCGGACAAAAGAGTTGAAAATGGCTGGTAAGATTCCAGGTGTGAGAGATTCCTTTTGTCACGGAAAGGTCTTCCATGTTGAACTCCCATTGTGGCCTACTCCAATTGCGAAACCAATTGAAATCCTTCCATGCTATTGAGAACATGACTGGTTATTGTTCTGTACTGTTACTCTCAAATCTTCTCTCACTGCATTCATCTTGGTGTTGATGGTGTGTATTTCATCTACTGCTGATAGTAGTATTATTGACTGCCGTGAGCTAGTCTGTCGGTTGTTACATGGATTAAGTTTTTCATCTGATATTTTCATACCTCTTTCAAGTTTATATTTCCATCTGGTCAAAGATCTCCTCTGCTTCTGCAAGCCTCTTGATTTTGCAAAACCAAATCATCAAAGTATGATAAGTTATATCATTTCTTGCACAAATACTTGCTTCCATTTCCATTCAACAAGAAATTATAAAAATGAGTATTTTCTGCTGCCCCAAATTCAACTTCCATGACAGCAATGTTCTTCATGTTCATTTGAAGAATATTTTTGTGGGTTCTAGTTTTAGAGCTTGTTTTGATTCAATTCTAGTTTATGTAAGTTTCGTATATCATTATTAGTAAATAGTCTAGGACTTTCAAGCATCAATAACATGTTTTTGTAGGTTTTAATCTTAGGATTTCGGTTTTGAACCGAAACCTATTCTAGACAAAAATCATAATAATCAAAGCAGACTGATATTTAATTCTTGATCTATGCTTGGTTGTGCACAAAACCTTATTTTTTATTGCTTGAGATCTGGTCTGGATTGGTATTTATGTTGCTGGGTTTAGGTTTGAATGTTCTTCACGTTTTTTATTTTGTTTGTGTTTGATATGTTTTTCTTAAGGAATTTTTTAGTTTTTATGTTTTTGTTATGTTGAATCTGTTTTGGTTTTGAGTTTTGGTTTTGGGTCTTTGTTTTGGTTTGTTGTCGGGTCAACCCATTCAGGTCAACCTATTCGGGTTAACTATGTCGCGTCAACCCACTCGGGGCAACCCAGTCAGGTCAGTCATAGGCCCTGTTTGGTTTGTCACATGTTTTTGTTTTCTTTGGCTTATGGTGGTATTTGGCAAACACCTTTTATACTTGTTTTGGTTAGTTTTATTTAAAGAAATCTGTTTTTTTTTTTTGGTCAAATATAGCCTTGCAAAAAAATATAAAAAATAATAAATAAATAAATATAAAAATACAAAAAATAATAATAGTAATATAAAAAAATGTTTTTTTGTTTGTTAAATACGATCAAGTCTCTCAAAAATATAAAAATTATATTGTTTTTTTTTAATAAAATAATACATGGTATGTTTTATTTTTCTTAGCATGCATTTTGAATTTAACAATCAGTTTTGTTAAATTCTTGAAAATTTAACCAATATTTCAATAATTTATAAAATCTTAATTTCTGAGAATTAATGGTAAATATTCTAGTATAAATATTGAACCTACAAATAGACTAATATTTAAATATCAGGAATCAACTAAGAAATTTTAGAATTATTCTGAATATTCATCAATTTTAATTAGAAGTATTTTTCACCATGACGCACAAGTTATGCTAGAATACCTACATGAATCATTTTTATAAAAATTCATTTGGGCACATGAGCTTATAATAAATTTGAAAAACTAGGTTTATTCACACTAATAAATCTTCATCCTGAATCATAGATAGATTATCGATTAGGAATCCATAAAAACTTTTAAATCACATTCAGACAACACAATGACATCTCCCTTAGGTAAAGTATACTAAAAATTCTAATATATTCTGTAATCATAACTAGTCTCTTACTTTTAAAATCTTTGATAAAACCAATACATTTGAGTTTCTGAGCAACTTTAAACCAAACAACTTAATGAACCCCCCCCGGGGCGGCGCCTTACACATGGGACAAGGCTTATGGTTCTTGTTGGTGGGGAGTGGATGGAGGGAGGGAGCCTATTTGCTCTAATAGAAGCATTTATCAACAGTCTTTGTCCTTCAACATTTGACAGTAAATAATGGGAAGAGATGATCATTCACAAGAGAAAGCATGGCTAAAACTATCAAGCTTTGAAGACCATGTTATTAAATCTTGCAGGTCCAAAAATAGAGGAGGGCAGGGGAAAGAAGATGGGGGAGGGGGGCGGCGGCGGCGGCTTACACATCTCATGCACTAATTATTTCAAGAAACCGAGGGAATGTCCTCGGAGACCATTTAGGCATCAATTGTTACAACTTACACCAAGAAACCTCAATTTTGCAAGAATTTTGAAAGAGAAAATTGAAAATGGAAAGAGAGATCATGCCGAAGAGAAACAAACATCTCATCAACATGTCTTCACCATATCCCAGTAATCTCTCTTCAACATGTCTTCACCATATCCCAGTTATCTCTCTTCCTCCAGATTTATCAGAAGCATGCATATGTACGGTGATAAAAGCTAAATCATAATCTCTTCATTGCAGGTTCAGTGACCACCTAAAGAGTTGCATCTGTTGGATAGCAGCCAAGAACACGAAGAAATCTTGCAAATTCCTGGGCGAAGATAAATAAAATCCAAAATAAATTCAATTGCAGTTAACAAGTTCTGGCTTAAGGTTTAGGGTATGTGAAAGAAAAAATAGGCAATATATCAGAGAGTACATTCAAAAGGCAGAATTATACGAAGTAGAAGCTTGAAGAAGAAACATATAGTCAGGGGTTCGCTTCTGAAATATAACTAGGATGATTTTTCTCAGAAGTGTCAGGAAATTTTAAGACGACTCACTGACCTGCAAATGTGCCAAAGCATGCTGGGCCCGAGGTTCTGCCATGGAAGCGTCAAAGTCAATGTAGAAAAGGTAATCGAAGTACCTGTCACCAGAAATACATCATCACTATTACACAGAATCCGGAATTCAAGAAATGGTATTTACATTTGAAACTACAGAAGACAGCATAGACCATTTAGCTGCAGAGGTCTTAGAAAGAAATGAGAAACTCGAGATTCACCAAAAATTCATTTTAGTTTCAGTTAAGTGAAGTCTATATTTTGCATGTCGACAATAATGCAAAACTTATGGTGCAAAGGTAAATGGAGATGAACAGTATATTTCAGCTCCGAATTGAGCACGGAAATGTCTCAAGTCTTGATGATAAGAAAACAGAAAAATATATACACTTTCTGAAAAATGACAAGCTTTCTGAACAATGACAAAGCACAAGACTTCCATTCCGAATGTTTCATGAAATGGTTTATCTCATCTTCTTCATACCAAAGACATAAAAGAGTGCTTTGAGAAATTATCTCACTCAACTCTAACCATGGTTCTATTTGCTTGATAGAAGAACAGGGTTACTGGCAGCATTTTTTCATATAAAGCAAAAATCCTTTCCAGTCATCATCTCGATCATTACAGGTGCATTAAATATAGGAAAACGCATGGTAATACGTAACTATTGCATTTTAAATCTCTCTCTCTCGGGTCTTTCAACAGGTATTCTTCATCATTTACAAAGCTCCATTGACCCAAAGTATATACATTTTTTACTTCCTAGTTTTGCTATTAACTACCTATTTCTCCATATCTTTTTCTAGTGTTATTCTCCTTTTCAATTTTATTTGATGGTTTTTCCAAATCATTCATCTTAAAATGCATTGATTTTCATCAACAGAATCGACCGCCAGATATAAATAGTAGGTTAGCTCACGTCCAACCTCACAACTTGCAAACCTTCATCAAAAAGGTTAGCACTAACCTGGCACTTCCCTTGTTAGAGTCATCAACAACCCTTAATGGACGCTTTCTTTGAGGGCGACTCTCTATCTGAAAGTTGGTCAAAAAGAAAAAGAAATTGGTTTTTTGGACACAGTCAAGGGGGGAAAATATGTTAGCTATTAGAAAAATTACCTTTGTCAAGTTGATGTCCCTCAAAGCAAACACTGCTAGAGCTTTGAACAGCATGCCAGGACCTTCTTCGAGAGTGAAAACAATGCTTGTCTAAGATGGGGACAAATCATGACTCGGTAACAAATGTTTATAACAAATTTTTTGTTGATATGTTAAAAGAAAGTATACAGGACTGGGAGGTGAATAAGAGTACCTTATGGGGCCTGTTACTTCCAGGAATCATAGGTTCTCTTGCAAGTATCAAAAAGCGGGTAATATTATCATCATCATCCTAACATGCGTAAGTGAACAAAATCAGGCTAAATTAAGTTCAGTATGAGGAAAGTACTTAATTTTAAAATTCATGCAATAAACAGTCATGGGAAACTTAAAGGAGAAGCCTTACCTGGATTTTTTCCAATAGAATGTTAAGCCCATAGATGTCTGCTGCACGAGCGCTAGCGATTGCTCCAGTATCTCTTTCCCCATTTGCCACAACCATCTGTCCCCGAATATTTTAACATTTAGTACACAGACAATCTATAGCATGATTCAAGCTTAGTCAAAACAAGATTTAAAGGATCTGAAAATTACCTGAGCAGCACCTGCAGAATCATCAGCACTAACTCTGATGATACCTAATTTGGTCAAAGTCATCTCACATTGAGCAAGTGCCTACAAGTTAGAATATCTTTTAATAGAGCATCATATGTACTTTACTATTGAATTTAACCATCAAGTCCAAGCATCATTAGTCGGTCTCATAAAAAGTTTAAAGATCAAATACTCGAAATGTCAAGAATCAAAAGTTGAGAAAGTAATTAGATCACACTAAAATGACCCTACATTGGCTGGATTAGCACTAGTTAATAGGTGTTATACAAGGTTAGAAATGATTTACCATAATGGAATCAGCTCCAAAGTTTTTAGTAATAAATGAAATTTCCCAAGCACTTTGACCACAAATTGATGAGTGTTTATATCTAACAGCTGAATCTCATGGTATACATCAGTAGATGTTTTCTAAAACAAACCAAAATTAGTACAAGCATTCATTGGAGGGTGTCTCCTAATCTAAAACAAACTTCCAATAAATTCCTGCATGCAAATTTTGGCTTTCCAAATCATTTAGTATCACTTTATCCAGAAAATCGTTAGTTATACTTGTAAAGGAAAACAGTAATGGTAATGACACTAACAATATCAGCAAAATTAAAATTTTGTATGTAATCGGATGCACTTCTCAAGGCAAATCATGATATTGCTCTTCATTAGATCAAACATTCTGGAGAAGCCTGTCTCCATTTACTGTCTCATGCAAGCAAAAAAAACACCATTTTCAGAAGAGTAAATCAATAAACTGGGTATTTATTCCCTTGTCTAACATTCATATATGATCTACTCATAAAAATTATGTGGACCTAATAAAAATGTAAGAGCGAGAGCAGAACTCTGAGTACAACTAACCTGGGGGTGGCTCAAAACACGTTTCAACTCCTCCTTTGGTACACCAGGCAATCCCAAAAGACAATGGTTAACTACCATCTGCACCTCCCCTACTATATGAAGCCTATGACGAAGGAGTAAATCATAATTACGGTGGATGCTGCCACCCACTGAATTCTCAATGGGGAGGACTGCTTTATCCACTAACCAGAGTTCAACTGCCTGGTCAATTGAGCACAGGAAAATATTGGTGACAATCATTTGTAGCTTAGTTTAACAAAGAAAAGTGATGCATAAGAAATTTATGAACCTTGAAAGCAGCTTCAAACTGATCACACGGAACAGTTTCGCACTTTGGATATGCTTTTAGCGCAGCAGCCTCACTGTATGCACCCGGTATCCCCTAAAAGTGGGCATCAAAGCTAACATAAGAATAGCACAAAAGACATGGATGTTTGGGAGAAGAATATCCAAGTGGTTACCTGATAAGCTACCCGTACTTGTGCACCATTTCCAGGAGAAGAAGAAAGATCTGCAGCGGACAACGGTTCTACAATACATAGCAAAAATGCAAAATGGATCAAAGAACATTTTTTGGAGTTTTGGAAATCGACACCAGCTTAATAGATTTTCTGTCATTATTGCACTGGCACAATGCATTGTTATTGCTTTGACTAACTTAACAGGCGACATGGTAATTATCCATCACGTGGTTTGAAGCTTGCAGGTATGAATAAGATCCATCACAAACCTCCAAAAGATCATACCCAGACTAGCAGACAAACTGATACAAATAATGGAAACCACTGATTTCAAATTAATGATTGAAAAGAAATAAAATTAATTACTGCTGGAAAGATCGATCCTTAGACCAATTATGCATCCAGAACATGAAAATTAACCCAAGAAATGCTCAACTACATGCACTCGACGAGCATCTGCGACAGGGCTAGCACCCTATATAGAATTTTTAAATTTTCAACAAAATCTTCTTCCACAAACCTAAAAATGCCTGAATGCATGCACATTATGAGCATCCAACTTGATCGCGTCTTACATGGCATTTCCAGATTCTGAATAAATCTTCTTCTATGGAAATACAAATTCTCAACAAATTCTTCTTGTAATATAAACCTAAAAATGCCTGAATGCATGCCCTCTATAAGCATCCAACACAATCACCATCATATATTGCATTTCAAGATTCTGAATTAATCTTCTTCCCATAAATTGATCAAACATTCAAAATCATCCTAATAGCTTCAAATCACTAGTTATCTTCCAAATATAAATGGAAACACACAATTGATTCTATCAGCTAAATAAGATAAATTCATCCCATCATCCCAGCTATAACCACAATAACAATGGCTAAGGACCACAAAAACTATAGAACAGAACCGAAAATCAATCTGCATTGCCAACCAATTGATTATGTTTTGGTTTTCAAGTCCAAACCAAATTGAATGTTCAACTACAGACGCATATAAATTAGTAATCCACCGGTGAATCAAGGTCCTGTTTTACACTAAAGCAGGCTGTTTTGCTATTCTACAGCATACAAAGCTAGTAAATTTAAAACATTAATTCACTATATAACAATCCAAGAAGAATAAACAGCTTAATTCAAAAACAGTGAATGAATATATAATAACTCACTAGGAAGAAGGTTCAAATCCTTGTGAAACCCTCTGGACTGAGTGTCCTGAACCTGATCAGTTGCCCCAGAGGTATCCACCTGAGGAGCTGAAGGCTTCTCATCTTCAACAGGAGTGATAGCTCTTTGAGCCAAAACACTTAAACAACAACATTCCCATTTAGGAAGCCTCTCAAGATCCCAATAGCACCTCAAATCCGCACATCTCCTCAACCCCAAATCTGACACGCCCACTTTAGAGTGAGGCCTTAAAGGGCTAATCCAGATGGGAGAAGCAGCCCTTAAAGCCATTAAAGAGTAAAAAAGATTGCAACTTTCACAATGTATATGCAAATGTAAACCAAAATCAAAACCAAACCAAAACAAAACAACCTCACCAACAAGGTATTAAGAAAACATAAGAGAAGGGTTGTTGGTGATGGGGTTGTTGGAGGTGAGTTTTGGTGAAATCTCCTACAACATTTGTCAAGGAGACTCAAATAAATGGACCCCACTAACCCAAAAAAACCATACAACCGAAACCCACAATTCTATGGTCTCTCTATGTAATGAAAATCAAGAAAAGAAGTGATCTTTTTCACTTTTTGTTATTTCACAAAAAGAATTTGACAAAAAAAAAAAGGGTCTTTACAAGGGATTGTTAGTGAGGTAGGTGAGCCAGAATTTTGGCTACACGTTTCCACAGATTCTAGAGAGAGAAATTTAAAAAAAAAAATACAAAAGAGAAAAGGCTTTACAAGAGAAAGAGGCACTAAAGAGACAGCATTGAATGAGAAATAAATGTGTTTACTTGCTTTCAATGTCTCTAGTATGCATTTACAAGTAAACTTAATCTCTTACAGGTATTACCAAAGAAGAGGGTGAGAGGTGGTTCTATCTTGTGGTGGGGTAAACGTTATTTCTACCCTTGAAGATTTATCAATGTTTCACTTTAGTACCTATAGATTAAATATTACCAATATTACCTTTGTAGCAGGTCCCAAGTGTATTATGTCAGTATGTTTCCCCCTTAACAATTCCTTTTATATATATATATGTATATATTTGGATTTTGAGTTTTCTTAGGCTGCTAAGTGTTTTTGTGAAATATTATAGGTTTATGGGGATTCGAGAGGAAAGAATGGGAGAAAAAGTAACAAAAACATGATGAAAAGAGAGATTTATTATAATAATTTCGTTGTAAAAAACACAATTGAAGAATTTTGAAAACTGTAGAGGTAAGATTGGGAAATTTTAAACTTATGCAGGACAGGGAAATTATTTAATATGTTTTGAATTAAAAATACTTGAAAAAAAAAACATGACAAAAGTAAAGGCGCATGGTTACCTTGGATAAAGGTTTTTGGAAAGGAGTCACTGTTATCATGCATTTTTCACTTTGGTAGGGCCAAAAAGCCTGCAATTTTACTCTCTGGCAACCAAAAATGGTTAGATTTGGCTTTGGGAAGCAGAATCTTCTTACCAGATAAGAGCAATCTCCATGTTAAGGCAAGACAAGAAGGGAAGGACAGGGTACAAAATGACATGGAATTGCTCTATTGGTTTTGTGTAGATTCTTTATAGTACACTGAGCTGGCTATTTGTCCTCTGAAACCCCACTGCAGTCACTGGATTGCTCGGCTTATTTGGAAAGCTGGTGAAAGATGAAAGCAACTTGTTATTATACTATAAAGTGGTGTTTTGCACTTTCGTCCAACATATTTATTTTGAAAAAATAATAATAATAATTTTTAGTTTTAAATTATTATTTTTTTATTATTTTAATATACTGATATTAAAAATAAATTTTTAAAAAATATATTTTTTTTTTTACTATTATTCACCACTTCACAAAGCATTAATCATTTCAATAGTTTTTGTGTTCATTTGTTTTTTTTCTTCTAAATCTTGTATTTTTTTTTTCTAATTTCAAATTTCAACATTTAGTTTATTAGATATTGATTTTTATATTTTATTGTGATTTTCTTTTATATTTGTTTAGAAGGTGGTAATTTTATTGTTCAGCACCTCACAAAACACTATTCATTTCAATAATATTTTTTTTCTAAATCTATATTTCTTTTCCTAATTTTATACTTCAACATTTAGTTTATTGAAAATTAAACTTCATAATTTATTATGGTTTGATTTATACGTGAATAGTTTGGTCTCATAACTCGTATCATAGTTTGGCGGGTTAACTCGTTTGACTTGAGTTTTTTTTGTACTTTTTCAATTGACAATTTTTTTAAAAAAAATTTCATCCTTCAACATTCGGTTAATTGGGCATTAAGCTTCATGATTTATTTTGGTTTACTTTTTATGATGTTATTTCGATCTTATGACTTTAGTCACGTGTTTTGCGCGTTAACTCGGGTAGACTCGGGTCGTTTTATTGTGTTTTGTTTTTAGATTGATTTTTTTTTCATAATCAACCTTTAACAGTGAGTTTACTAAAAATTGGGCTTCATAATATTTTTTTTCCCTTCTAATGGAGTTAGCACAATCTCATGACCTTGATTGCGAGTTTGACAGATATAAGACTTCTCTATCTCCGTGACTTCTTTACCATGGTACTCTTTCTATGAAAATCAGTGTTAACTTGGGTCCTTTTTTTATTTTTACTTTCTATAAGATTATCTCGGTCTTATAACCCAAGTTACGAGTTTGATAAGTTAACTTAAGTCAGATTTTTGTTTTGTATTTTTTTAATCAATTCTTTTTAATTTTATTCTTTAACATGGGGTTAATTGAGAATTAAGTTTCATAATTTATTTTGATATGCTTTATATGGGGCTATCATGTTCTCATGCTCCAGGTCGTGAATTTGACAGGTTAACCCGGGTTGACTCGGATCCAATATGTTGCTGTTTTAATATTATTTTTTAAAAAAGATATTATATTAAATTTTTGTGAATCAAATTATGTTTTTACTAGTTATTTGGAGTTGCTTTTGAACTCATTAAGTCGATTAAGTCACATCAGATCAACCTCAATATGATCTAAATTTTTTTTACTAAAAAAATATTAGCAATGCTTGAATGTTTTTTTATATGTTCTAAAAAAATTTGATCCGACTCACAACGAAACACGAATGAAAAATATAGTCAACTAACTATAACTCTCAGTGATTAGATCCTTGTAATCATTTCTTGCAATCTGGAAAAACATAATGTCATGTTAAGATTTCTACATAACTTACAAAAGGTGCTTTAAAAGTGTGTGAGAGTATTATAGTTTATATTTTTAGGTGTGTTTTACTTGAAAATTTATTAAATTTATGCTTTTTTAAGTATTTTTTATGGGTTTAATGTATTGATGTAAGAAAAAAAACATGAGAAAAAGATATTTTAATATATTTTAAAACAAAAAAAATATTTTTAAAAAGTTCTATTCATCACACACACACCTAAAAGCTTTTGTTCTTATTTAAGGTTCATGCTGTGCACACAACCCACGTGTGATGATGGGATTCTTTAATGAAATATCCTTATAAAGAATGCTGAGAACGTTGGGTGCATATGCAACTTTCCTAGGCAGTAGTAATTTAGCTAAAGCCAATAATAATATATATATATATATATATATATATAATGTACGATGAGGACAAATCATAGTGAGTCAATTAGATTCCTTTGATTATATCGATCACTACATCGATGCTTGTCTACTCGTTTGCCAATCATCCCACGATATCATATAGCAGCTGCAATAATATATCGTATGACCTTAGAGTTAGTGTATGAGACACTATAATATTTTGCCGCATATAATTCTCGATGTATTTAATTAATACAATTAAGTTGGAATTCAAATCTTAATACCCAAATGAAAATTTATGTTGAGGACATGCGATTATAGTTATTAGTCAACTAAATTCTTTGATTATGTTAAACACTGCACCATTTTTTACCCATCTGCCAATCATCCCACAATGTGATGGAGTTGTCTACTAGTCTGTTTACAGGAGAATCTGTGGGAGGATTATAATATATGTACACGAATTTTCTATAAAAAAAACAAAGAGTGTCCCTGTCACAGCTTCCCTTCACAAACCACATATTTCCTCAGGTAGTTGATTAATCAAATCCTCATACTAATTCTATTTATTTTCTCTTGGATGTTGCATTAAGTTCTCCACCTAACGTAATTTTGTTTTCTTGAAGAGGTAGGTGTTGAAAAGTTCATGGGAAAAAGAAAAAGAAGTTGATCTAAGAAGAGTGATAGGAGGTAGGGCATAGAGTACTAGAAAATTAATGATGATTGCAAGCATGATGTTATCCTAAGAAGAGGGGAATTTGGAGCATCATCTTCTTCATTTTCAATCTGTGGGCTTCAAGTTGAAGGGATATCTGAGGTAATTGTCTGGCTATTTATTATTACTGAATCATATGATCTCTCTTGCTAAATTTTATTGACTATTTGGTAATCGAGTGTATTTTCTTTACTTTGACTTCAATACAAGATTGGAAGTAACACTATATCATAAAATGATCTTTAGCTAGCTGAAATGCTCGTGATCACAAGTGAGAAAATCTTATTCCAAGAGGAAAATATGCCACAGGAATTGGAGGGCGGCTTTTGCTAGTCGACTTGTTCTTCTTCATGGACTTGTCTTCGTTAACCTCGTCCTCTTTGTTCAATCTTCTTTCTGAACTTCCCTCTCCTTCACATGCAATCCTGCCAGAATCCGAGAAGCAACTAAAGAAACCAGGCAACAAAGCCATCGATAAGAAGCTAGATGTGGCAATATTTAAGCTCTTAAACTATGTCGAAAACGAATTCTTTAGATCGAGCAGGGTTTTTTCTTCTTTGAGTTCTTGATTTGGAACCACAATTCCATTTATATACACGCTAGAATTCCTCACAAGTAAGCATCCAAATTTATGTGGCAGCTGCTAGAAATCTCTTGGAGAGATAATTCTAGACAAGATTGGCCACTACCTTGGACCCCATGTGTCAAATGACATGTTGGGTTAAGCTGCTACAAGGAAAGAAACACTTTACATTCTAGCTATGGTCAATTCTAGTATGGTTGAGATTTCGTTGTCACATAATTTCCACAACGATATATGAAGATATTGTCAATATCATCATTCATTGTCACCGACTAAAAATTTAGCGGTATATATGGCACACTAGAAACTTCTAGGGCAAGCCTTAAAAAAGTTCCCAGTCCATAGTTTCCATCTCAATTAGATCCTTAACATACCAATAGATTTCAATCATATTCTTTAATTAGTCTAAGTTAGCATGATAGTCAAGGATTTGATCGAAAATCATGTCCTTCAAAAAGTTAAATCATTTAAAAATAATTTGATTTCCCTTTAACTCATTAAAAACCTATGAATTTACTGAAATCTTTCCTATCACATGATAAAACAGACTATATAAAGAAATTCAATTTATCTCTAATTTCGATGCCATGAGATGAGACTTTAAAAGTTTTATGTAAGCAATGTGAATAAGTCTTTGTGTTCATTACAAGGGCCGTTCTATGACGTTAGGATTCAAAAAGACCTATGGGCCCCAAAAAAACGCAGGTGGGTTCTAAAACTATTACAAGGCCTGGCCTGAAGCCTAGAAAAAACAGACATCATCGGGCCTACAGGCCCTCCATGGAGTTCAACCATTTGTACACAGAAATTGTTCACAAATAATTTCTTCCATTCCAAAAAGGGAAAGAAAAATGATAACAAACCCCCACTGTACTATTTTCTTTTTTGGAATTTAACCAGATGCAATTGAGTTTCAGTAAAATAAAAATAAAAATTATCATAATTCTTGTTAAAGAACAGGTTTTTGCTTTCCACTAGCAGTTTTTTTCTAAAATTATCGACTATAAATTATAGTTAATCATCAGGAAAAGTATTTATAGTTTTTTTTTGTTATTATCATATTAGTGATAAAAATCCTCCACTCATGGACGACTATTGAGAAAAAAGAAAGTGAACATGTTATGCTAACACGGGCGTACGGGCTCATTGTCTTCATGGTGATCACACGTAATGGTAACCAGCTCGATCCTCCCTGATGGCAACATTGGCATAGGTTGCGGGGAGGTTATACTGTATGACTCGGCATGACAAGAGCTAGGCGCCATGCAGGAGGGAAATCAAGAGGACGACGAAGGGTCCAAGAAGATAGAAGAAACTTGAAGGAAAAGAAAAGGGTTTAGAGCTGGCTTTGGTTCCCCTTAGTGAGTGTATGGCTTGTAAGGAAGTGAAATGTGTTTAGATTAGGTCTAGGTTGCTGCAGACATGTTTCACTGTTGTTGGCTGCTTAAGGTCACGACAATGGAATTAATGGTTAGAGACTGTTCTTCTTAACCTAGCCCCACTAATCATTTCATGCCTAGCTAGTACAACTGCTTAGCATAGAAATATATTAAGCTCAGATTGTCACAGTTTTTTGTGCATCTAAA